>OGRC01000637.1_pt1 | contig 27550 bp, 27 predicted proteins | sample 1553431 | NCBI WGS metagenome assembly OGRC01 (sample SAMEA2580064, study PRJEB22360) | human gut metagenome | biome: human gut; feature: human-associated habitat; material: faeces | place: Denmark | collected 2008/2010
CTTAAAATCCCGTGGGTAGTGATACCCGTACCGGTTCGATTCCGGTCTGCGGCATTTCGAAATGACTCAATTCAAAGATTTGAGTCATTTTTTGTGTGCGCTTTGCGGCGCAGTCTCTAATGGGTGAAAGACCCTAATCCGCCCTGGCAATGGGAAGGATACAGACAAGACCAAGGGTGTCGTGGGTGTTGTGGGCGATCACGAATCCGAAGGAAGGTGGAGGCAAATCTCTGGTCTGACAAATAGAAATTGAGTCATTCGACAGGCAATAGCACAGGAACTCTCGCCAATCTTTGAGGAGCAGTTCTCAGAGAACAGTATTGGTTTCAGACCGAAAACAAGGGCACACGATGCTCTAAGACAATGCCAAAAGAACTTGCCTGTAATAGAAAAGGTTATTGGAGAATGGCGAAAGTCTTGAACCAAATCTTTCCCCCCAAAAAAAAAATAAATAATAGCCAAGCCAGGATATACATCCATGCCTGACTATTATCTGGTAGTTTGCGAAAACTAAGGAACCGCCTGGTACCGAACGGTATTGCTGGGTGGTGTGAGAGGTCGGCTAATTAATTAATGATTAGCCTCCTACTCGATATTATGAAAAGAGAGGAAGGTTAAGATGGGATATACCGACGAAAAGGATTATATAATGCGAATGATCAAAGAAATGGCGAGAGTGTTGTTTTCTCTAGCATTTGGGAAGACTTTTACCGCTGTGGAACTTGAGAATGAAGATCAGCTTAGAGTGTCAGGAAAGTCTTTGAGAGAATGGTATGATATGGTTGATCGGGGCGAGATTAATGAGGCGGAAAACCTTCTTTTAGATGAGATTCACTATGAGGTAAGAGAGGATGTTATGGCAGCGGCGCTCTTCTACCAATATGTAAGTGAAAAAGAGGAGAATTTTTTGCAGGAACACCGATATTCAAAGGAGGAAGCACTTTTCGGAATGGAAGATTTAATGAAAAAATCGGGATATCAGGATCTTTTGAATCTATTGGAAAGAGAATAAGTAAGAAAAGCAGCTGAGAAGAAATTTGAAAAGGATTAGAAATAAACATTAAAAATAAATAAAAAAACAGTTGACAAATTATTTTTTAGTGATATACTTTGAAAGTCAAAATATTTAAGACTCAAATAAAATATGACGGAGAAGAAAAATGATAGGAAAAGTTTGTGGAACGGGATCGTATTTACCGAATCGAATCGTGAGCAACACTGAGCTTTCACAGCTTGTGGATACGTCGGACGAATGGATACGAGAACGAACCGGAATCAGGTGCAGACATATAGCGGTGAAGGAAACGACATCTGATATGGCATCGGAAGCGGCGAAGAAGGCGGTGAGCAACGGAGGAATAGATCCAGGAGAAATCGAATTGATTTTAGTTGCGACTTCTTCACCGGATGTGATCTACCCGTCTGTTGCATGTGTCGTTCAAAAGAACATCCGTGCAGAAAATGCGTTGGCGTTTGATATCAACGGAGCATGTTCTGGGTTTATGGTTGCTTTTAACACTGCGCAGGCGTACATTCGTGCAGGAGCCTTTAAAACAATTCTTGTGATCGGTGCGGAGAGCATGAGCCGTCTTGTAGACTGGCGAGATCGAAGCACATGCGTATTGTTTGGAGATGGCGCAGGCGCAGTTCTTATCAGGGCAGAAGAAGGAGAGGCGTACTGGCAGGCGGGACATTCTGACGGAATGAAAGATTTTGTTCTGACATTGAATTCCAAAGATCAGTTTGAAGAACAGACTGAAAGTTCGCCGGGATGCCTATCAGCTAAGTCTGGGATTTGTATGGATGGACAAGAGGTGTTTAAGTTTGCGGTGAGAAAAGTACCGGAATTGATCAATGAACTTTTGGAAAAGTCAGGATTAGAAACGGAGAAGATCGCTCTTTTTATTTTGCATCAGGCGAATGAAAGAATCGTAAAGGCTGTGGCGAAGAAGATGAGGGTTGATGAGAATCGTTTTCCGACAAATATGGAAAATTATGCAAATACTTCAGCGGCGTCAATTCCCATTTTGTTAGATGAATTAAACAGAGAGGGAAAACTGAAAGAAGGACAAACGATTTTGCTTGCCGGATTTGGCGCAGGGCTGACATGGGCAGGATGCATTTTGGAATGGTGAATCGCTTAAACTGTGAGAATTAAAACTGAAGATTTTGTGCAATTAAAAGGAAAAGAAGCAATAAGAGAAAAAAGAAAAGGAAAAGAGAAAGGAAGAACATATCATGACAGAGAGAATGAAAGAAATCGTAGCAGAGGCATTAAACGTAGAAATCGAAACTTTAAAGGACGATACATCATTTAAAGAAGATTTGGGAGCAGATTCACTTGATCTTTTTGAATTAGTAATGGCATTTGAGGAAGAGTTTGGAGTAGAAATTCCAACGGAAGATTTGGAGAAGATCACAACGATCAAAGACGCGGCTGCGTATATGGAAGCACACAAAGAATAAAGAGAAAAATACGAAAACAGGACAACAAGACACGGAATCAAAGAGAGTTTAGAAAGGCATTAAAATGAAAACAGAAATAACGGAGCTTTTGGGAATTGAATATCCGATCATTCAAGGTGGAATGGCATGGGTTGCAGAGTATCATCTGGCAGCTGCAGTATCCGAAGCAGGCGGTTTGGGAATTATCGGAGCGGCAAGCGCGCCGCCGGAATGGGTGAGAGATCAGATCCAAAAGGCGAAGGAACTGACAGATAAGCCCTTTGGAGTAAATATTATGCTGATGAGTCCGTATGCAGATGAGATTGCTCAGGTCATCGTGGAAGAAGAGGTAAAAGTTGTTACAACCGGAGCAGGTTCTCCTGAAAAGTATATGAAGATGTGGAAAGAAGCAGGAGTGAAAGTAATTCCGGTTGTTGCATCTGTCGCACTTGCAAAGAGGATGGAACGATGCCATGCTGATGCAGTTGTAGCTGAGGGTACGGAGGCTGGAGGACATATCGGTGAAGCAACGACAATGACGCTTGTTCCGCAGATCGTTGATGCGGTAAATATTCCGGTGATCGCAGCAGGAGGAATCGCAGACGGGCGAGGGATTGCGGCTGCGTTTATGCTTGGAGCAAAAGGGGTTCAGATGGGGACTGTTTTTATTGTAACTGAGGAGTGTCAAGTTCATGAAAATTATAAAGATGAGATTATCAGAGCAAGAGATATTGATTCAAAAGTTACCGGCAGAGCATGCGGACATCCGGTACGGACGCTTCGAAATCAGATGACGAAATTGTATTTGCAAAAAGAAAAAGAAGGGGCTTCGTTTGAAGAACTGGAAACATTGACTTTGGGAGGTTTGAAAAAAGCGGTTGTTGAAGGAGATGTAAAAAACGGAAGTGTGATGGCAGGACAGTCTGCCGGACTTGTCAAAGAAAAGTTATCTTGTAAGGTGTTGGTGAAAAAACTGGCAGAAGAAACTGAAAGAAGAATCAAAGGAAGTGTCTTTTATGAGTAAAACAGCATTTATTTTCCCGGGACAAGGTTCGCAGACGGCGGGAATGGGAAAAGATTTTTATGAAAACAGCAAGACTGCAAAAAAAGTTTTTGATATGGCATCGGATTTATTATCGCTTGACATGAGAAAACTGTGTTTTGAGAAAAACGATCTTTTGGATCAGACAGAATATACACAGGCGGCTCTTGTGACAATCGGGATGGCAGCGGAACGGGTGCTTCGAGAGTGGGGCGTGGCAGCAGATGTGACGGCAGGACTGAGTTTGGGAGAGTATTGCGCGGCTGCTTCAGCGGGAGCGCTCTCGTTGGAAGATGCGGTAATGACAGTGAGAAAGCGTGGGATTTATATGGAAGAAGCCGTTCCGGCAAACAAAGGCGCGATGGCGGCGGTGATCGGACTTACAGGAGAACAGATCGAGAATGTTTTGGAACAGCTTTCGAATGTGTGGATCGCAAATTATAATTGCCCGGGACAACTGGTGATCACAGGTGAAAAAGAAGCAGTAAGACAAGCTGGGGAGAAGCTAAAAGAAGCGGGAGCAAAAAGAGTTCTTCCCTTGAATGTCAGCGGACCGTTTCATTCTCCTATGATGGAAACGGCAGGAAAGAAACTGGAACAGGTTTTGGCAGGTGTTACGATAAGCGATCCGTTTATTCCGTATGTGTCGAATGTAACGGCAGCTTATGTGGAAAATGCGGAAGAGATCAAAAATCTTTTCGTGCGTCAGGTTTCGTCGTCAGTGAGATGGCAGCAAAGTGTGGAAACGATGATCGCTGCCGGAACAGATACTTTTATCGAGATCGGACCGGGAAAAACATTGTGCGGATTTTTGCGAAGAATTGACAAAACTGTGAAATGTCTGAATGTAAGTACATGGGAAGATGCAAAAAAAGCTGCAGAGTTGTTCGGCTGATACAGGGGAAAAGAGAAAAGGACAGAGCAGGCTGGAAAAAGGAAGCACAACGAAGAGACGAACAGGGAGAAATAGAGAGAAAGAGAACAATAGGATCAGAATGGGAAGAAAGGACGGGGAGCGAAAGGACAATGATGTTAGAAGGTAAAATTGCAGTTGTTACAGGAGCATCACGGGGAATCGGCAAAGCAATCGCGCTGCAGCTGGCAGAGGAGGGCGCGGTTGTAATTATTAATTATAACAGATCAGAAGAAGAGGCAGAAAAAGTTGCACAGCAGATACAAGCCGCAGGCGGAAAGGTAAAGCTGATTCAATGTAATGTGGCTTCCTTTGAATCATGCGGACAGATGTTTGAAACGATCATGGAAGAGTTCGGAAGGGTTGATATTCTTGTGAATAATGCAGGAATTACAAAAGACGGTCTTTTGATGAAGATGTCAGAAGCAGATTTCAATGCGGTTGTTGATACGAATCTGAAGGGAGCCTTTCATTGTATGAGATTTGTTTCAAGATCAATGATACGTCAAAGAAGCGGACGGATCATTAACATTTCTTCTGTCTCGGGACTGCTTGGAAATGCGGGACAGGCAAATTATGCAGCATCTAAGGCAGGCGTGATCGGATTGACAAAATCTGCGGCGAGGGAGCTTGCAGGAAGAGGGATTACGGTAAATGCAGTGGCACCCGGATTTATCAATACGGAGATGACATCGGTTCTTTCGGAAAAAGTGAAAGAAAAAGCCGTTTCTCAGATCCCGATGGAGCGTTTCGGCGAGGCGGAAGATGTTGCCTGTACTGTTGCGTTTCTTGCGTCAGATCAGGCAGGATACATAACAGGTCAGGTACTTTGTGTAGATGGCGGTATGGCGATGTGATTGTGTTGTGCCGTTAAAATAAGGAGGAAACATGAAGAGAAGAGTTGTTGTAACCGGTCTTGGAGCGGTCACTCCGATCGGAAATACAGTGGAAGTTTTTTGGAATGAGATTAAGAAAGGAACGGTCGGAATTGGACCGATTACGAGGTTTGATGTTTCGGATTATAAGGTAAAGATTGCCGCGGAAGTGAAAGATTTTCATGCTCGGGAACGTCTTGATTTTAAATCGGCAAAGCGAATGGAACTGTTTGCTCAATATGCGGCAGCCGCGGCAAAAGAGGCATTTGAAGACGCTGGAATTGATATGAGCAGAGAAGATCCTTACAGAGCGGGAGTGATCGTTGGTTCTGGAGTGGGAAGTCTGAAATGTGTGGAAGATAATTATGAAACAATCCTGAAGAAAGGTCCAAGCAGGGTGAATCCGCTGATGGTTCCGCTCATGATTTCCAATATGGCGGCAGGAAACATTTCAATTCAGCTTGGATTCCGTGGAAAATGTACGAATGTGGCGACGGCATGTGCCTCGGGCTCTCATTGTATTGGGGATGCTTTTCGGGCGATCCAGTATGCGGATGCAGATATTATGATTGCAGGGGGAGCTGAAAGTGCAGTCTCGCCGACAGGACTGGCAGGATTTACGGCGCTGACGGCGTTGTCGAAAGCAGAAGATCCGATGTGTGCTTCCCGTCCGTTTGATAAGGACAGAGACGGATTTGTTTTGGGAGAAGGTGCAGGAATCGTTGTTTTGGAAGAACTGGAACATGCAAAGGCAAGAGGTGCGAAAATTTATGCAGAGCTTGTAGGATACGGGGCGACAGCGGATGCATGGCATATTACGTCTCCGGCAGAGGATGGGGAAGGAGCCGCCATGGCAATGAAACTTGCCATGAAGGAAGCGGATGTTTGCCCTGATCAGATTGATTATATTAACGCACACGGAACGAGTACGCATCATAATGATCTGTTTGAGACAAGAGCAATACGAAGCGCCTTCGGCAGCGCGGCAGATCAGGTTGTCGTCAATTCAACGAAATCAATGATTGGGCATCTTCTGGGCGCAGCAGGAGGCGTTGAATTTATTGTGTGTGTGAAAAGTATTTTAGATGGATATATTCATCAGACAATGGGGACAAAAAATGTCGATCCGGAATGTGATCTGAATTATGCTGTAGGATCCCCGATTGAGAAAGACGTAAATTATGTGCTTACAAATTCACTTGGATTCGGAGGTCATAATGCATCTCTTCTCGTAAAAAAATATGAAGACGAAGGCAGGGTGTGAAAATGAAAACAGAACAGATCCTTCAGTTAGTAGAAGCTGTGTCGGGATTCGGATTAGATGAATTTGAATATGAAGAAGACGGTGTGAAACTGAAGTTGAAAAAAGGCGGGAACGTTTGCACAGCCGGAACAGAGCCGTTGTATACAGAACTGCAAAAGGCCGGACAAAACGGAGACTGCGAGAAAGTCCTGCCGGAAGGAGAAGTGGTGAAAGCGCCGCTTGTAGGCATTTTCTATGCTTCCCCTGAAGAAGGCGGCGCTCCTTTTGTACAGGTTGGAGACAAGGTTGAGAAAGGCACCGTTTTGGGGATCGTAGAGGCAATGAAGCTTATGAATGAGATCGAAAGCGATTTTGACGGGATTGTAGAGGAAGTGCTTGTGGAAAATGGCGCGGCGGTGGAATACGGACAGCCTCTTTTTGTAATCAGACAGAAATAAAAACGAAAAACGGTGGATGCAGAAAGCAAAAACGAAAACAGCAGGAGACAGAGTATGGAAAAGGAAAGAGAAGAAAAGAAGAGCTTGAATATAGAGCAGATCCAACAGATCATTCCGCACAGACACCCGTTTTGTCTGATCGACAGAATAGAAGACTATGAACCGGGAAAATTTGCCGTCGGGTATAAGGCGGTGACTTATACAGAGAATTTTTTTAAAGGTCATTTTCCGAATAAGCCGGTTATGCCAGGGGTGCTTATTGTAGAAGCACTTGCTCAAACCGGCGCGGTGGCAATTTTAAGTATGCCGGAAAATAAAGGAAAGATTGCATTTTTCGGCGGAATACAAAAATGTCGCTTTAAAGGAATGGTTGTTCCGGGAGATGTGTTGAAACTGGAGACAAAGATTATCAAGATAAAAGGACCTGTAGGAATCGGGGAAGCGGTCGCCAGTGTGAATGGGAAAGTAGTAGTAAGCGCGGAATTGACCTTTATGGCAGGAGAATAGTGTTATGATCGAAAAAATATTGATTGCGAATCGCGGTGAGATCGCGGTTCGGATCATTCGGGCATGCAGAGAGATGGGAATTGAAACGGTAGCTGTTTATTCGGAGGCAGATCAGGAAGCCCTTCATACGCAGCTTGCAGACGAGGCGGTCTGTATCGGTCCGGCTCCGGCGTCAGAAAGCTATCTGAATATGCAGAATTTAATTAGCGCGGCGCTTGTTTCAGGCGCGGACGCGATTCATCCGGGATTTGGATTTCTGTCTGAAAATGCAAAATTTGCAGAATTGTGCGAGCAATGCGAGATTACTTTTATCGGTCCTGATTCCAAAGTGATCGGCAAGATGGGCAATAAGACAGAAGCAAGAGCAACGATGGAAGCAGCAGGTGTTCCGGTTATCCGCGGTACAAACGGACCTGTGGCAGATGCAGAGCAGGGAAAAAAAGAAGCAGAACGTATCGGATATCCGGTTATTATTAAAGCTGCCTTGGGAGGCGGCGGAAAAGGAATGCGTACGGCACAAAACGCGGAAGAATTCGAAAGTTGTTTTATGACGGCAAGAAAAGAAGCGGAAAAAGCATTCGGGGATGGAACAATGTATATCGAGCATTTCGTAGAACATCCTCGTCATATTGAGTTTCAGATTCTTGCAGACTCCTATGGAAATATTGTGCATCTCGGAGAGAGGGATTGTTCGATTCAAAGGAATCATCAGAAGATGATCGAGGAAAGTCCATGCGCTGCGTTATCCGAAGAACTTCGCGGCAAAATGGGAAAGATGGCGGTAAAAGCAGCGAAGGCTGCCGGCTATACAAATGCAGGAACCGTAGAATTTCTGTTGGAACAGGACGGTTCGTTTTATTTTATGGAGATGAACACAAGGATACAGGTAGAACATCCGGTGACGGAGTGCGTGACAGGAATCGATCTGATCAAAGAGCAGATACGGATTGCTGACGGGGGGAAACTGCCCTTACGACAGGAGGAAATCGAACTGAAAGGGCATGCCATTGAATGCCGGATCAATGCGGAAATTCCGGAACGCAATTTCATGCCGTCAGCGGGGAGGATTACAGATCTGCATTTGCCGGGAGGAAACGGGATCCGTGTAGATACGGCTGTTTATAGTGGATGCGAGGTATTGCCGTACTATGATTCGATGCTGGCCAAGCTGATCGTCCATGGAAAGGACCGAAAAGAGGCGGTAGATAAGATGCGAAGCGCTTTGGGAGAAATTATTATAGAAGGAATCGGTACGAATGTTGATTATCAGTATCAGATTGCAGAAAATGAAGAGTTTGTATCAGGAAACATTAATGTAGATTTTATTCGGAGGCTGAATGGTGAAACTGCATAACATGTTTAAAAAGACAGGCGGAAAAGATCACGGAATATCGAAAAATGCAAAAATAAGAAATGTTCCGGAAGGACTGCTGAAAAAATGTAATAAGTGCGGCGCGGCGATTTTGGCAGAGGACGCCGTAGAGAATCATTATATATGTCCCAAGTGTCACGGATATTTCAGGATGCATGCAAAACGTAGGATCGAGCTGATCGCAGACCGTGGAACATTTGAAGAATGGGATGAAAAGATGCCGTTTAAAAATCCATTGCAATTTGGCGGCTATGAAGAGAAAGTCAGAAAGTTAAGAGAGCAGACAGGACTGGATGAGGCGGTTGTGACCGGAAAGGCATTGGTTAAAGGAAATCCGGCTGTACTTGGCGTGTGTGATGGACGTTTTATGATGGCAAGTATGGGGGAAATAGTCGGGGAGAAGATTACCCGTGCGGTAGAACGCGCCACGGAAGAAAATCTTCCGGTTATTTTGTTTGCATGTTCCGGAGGGGCAAGGATGCAGGAAGGGATCATCTCTTTGATGCAGATGGCAAAAACTTCGGCGGCATTGAAACGGCACAGCGAGAAAGGACTTTTATATATCAGTGTACTGACCGATCCGACGACCGGAGGCGTGACGGCAAGTTTTGCAATGCTGGGAGATATTATTTTGGCAGAGCCAAAGGCGCTGATTGGATTTGCCGGACCAAGAGTGATTGAGCAGACGATCGGCAAGAAACTGCCGAAAGGATTTCAGAGGTCAGAGTTCCTTTTGGAACATGGGTTTATTGACCGAATTGTAGAACGGGATGAGATGAAGGATGTCTTGGCGCGCATTTTACAGGTGCATAATCAGACATCGGATATTTCTCTGAGTGAAGACAAGGAAAACGAGTCGGGAAAAAGTGCGGATAATTTCGGGCGAAGCGGAGAGTCGATCCAAAAGGCACAGGAGAACAACCGTATAAGTCCATGGGAGAGAGTTCTTTTGTCCAGAAGGGCAGACCGTCCGACAGGAGCGGATTATATCAATGCGTTGTTTTCTGATTTTATGGAGTTCCATGGAGATCGTTTCTTGAGAGACGATCCGGCGGTAATGGGTGGAATCGCGATGTTTGGAAATACTCCGGTGACGGTGATCGCTCAGGTTAAGGGGAAGACAACGAAAGAAAATGTACAGCGTAATTTTGGCATGATGTCTCCGGAAGGTTATCGAAAAACATTGCGATTAATCCGGCAGGCGGAGAAGTTCAGGCGTCCGGTCATTTGTATTGTAGATACGCCTGGGGCATTTTGCGGACCGGAAGCGGAGGAACACGGACAAGGAGAAGCGATCGCTTCAAATCTGTATGAGCTTTCTTCCATGAAAGTTCCTATTGTTTCGATTTTGGTCGGAGAAGGCGGAAGCGGAGGCGCCCTTGCTTTGGCTGTGGCAGATGAAGTGTGGATTTTGGAAAATGCAGTTTATTCGATTCTTTCACCGGAAGGGTTCGCAAGCATACTTTGGAAGGACAGCAGCCGGGCAAATGAGGCGGCGGAAGTAATGAAACTGACGGCGGATGATTTGAAACAGCTTGGAATCGTTGAGCATGTGATCAGAGAGCCGAAAGTACTGACAGTTCAGACTATGGCAGGTGTGTGTGAAGAATTAAAAAACAAGCTTGAAAAATTTATAAAAAAATATGGATCGATGGGGCAAAAACAACTGTTGGATCATCGATATGACAGATTTCGGAAAATGTAAAAAATACTTCTTTTCCGAAGGAGGGGTGTGCTATAATGTACGCGGACGCCAAACAGCAGACGGGTAAAAACGGCTGTGGAATACAATATTTGGAAAAGGAGGAGATCCGATGGATGCGTACAAGACTATTAATGACACGCTTGTCAATCTGTTTAATGAAATATGGGAATTAGAAAAAGAAGCGATCATAACAGAAGAATTTAAAGATATTACGAATAATGATATGCATATTATCGAAGCAATCGGATTATCCGGAGAAAGTACGATGTCCGTTGTGGCAAAAAAACTTAAGATTACTGCCGGATCGCTTACTACTGCGGTCAATGCGCTTGTGAGAAAATCATATGTGAAGCGGGAAAGAAGCGAAGAAGACCGAAGAGTCGTTTATATTGCACTTACAGAAAAAGGGGAGAGAGCGTACCATCATCACGAGCAGTTTCATCGGCAGATGACAAATGCTGTGATCGAGAAGCTGGATGATGAAGAGATCACAGTTCTTGTGAAAATGCTGAAAGATATTTCCTCATTTTTCAGAAGTTATCAGGCATAAAGGTATGATAGAATAGAAAAGGAAATCTGATAAGGCAGGGTAAGTGGCATGGATGAGTTTATTTTCATTTTGGAATTGATCGGAACAGTGGCGTTTGCCTCTTCAGGGGCAATGATCGGCATTGAGAAGAAGATGGACATTTTCGGAGTAAATGTGTTAGGAGCGACGACGGCTGTAGGCGGTGGGATTATGCGGGATATTATACTTGGTCTTACACCGCCCGGAGCGTTCTCCCATCCGATTTATGTTCTTATATCTGTGGTGACATCGACGCTTCTTTTTGTAATCGCGTATGCAAGACCGACCGCGTTTGAGTCGAGACTTAAGACGGAGTATTATGATAAGCTGATGTTTTGGTGTGACACGGCGGGGCTTGGGATTTTTACTGTAGTAGGAGTGCAGGCAGCAGTGCGGTCTGTCGGAGGAGAAAATGCATTTTTTCTTGTATTTATCGGAGCATTAACAGGGGTTGGAGGCGGAGTGCTGCGTGATATTATGGCAGGGGAGACTCCCTATATATTAGTAAAACATATTTATGCATGCGCGGCGATTGCAGGCGGTATTGTCTGTGTCGCAGGAAGGACTTTGCTTGGGGAAGCCTATGGTACGGTTTTCGGGTTGACAGTAACGGTTCTGCTTCGATTTTTAGCGGCTCATTTTCGGTGGAATCTGATGCGGGTATCTTGAATTTTCGAGAGTCATATAGAAAGAAATTATAGCAAGAATGATAAAAATTTGACGTTTTCTGAAAAATGAGGTACAATCCCCTATGAAACTTTTTGATTTGGGTTGAATAAGTGATACTGAATAGAGTAGAGAACAGTATCGGAAATACTTGGTTGTATTATTTTAGGAGGGAACAAGTATGGCAGTAAGAAAAACATCTTCAAAAGAGAAAACACCGGTAAAGGGCAGCGGCTAAAATAGCAAATGCGATTAAAGCAGAGCCGACAAAAGCGGCAAAAAGCGTAAGCGCAGAACCGGCTAAAACAGCTGTTAAGACAGCAAAGGAAGAAGCGAAAGCAGAAGAAAAAACAGTAGCAAAAGCAGAGACAAAGACTTCTGTAAAGGCAGAAGAAAAAGCGGAAGCGAAAGCTCCTGTAAAAGCAGAGACAAAAGCAGAAGTGAAAGCAGAAGCTCCTGCAAAAGCAGAGCCGGTAAAGACAGAAGCGGCAAAAGCAATCGAGACAAAGAAAGATACAACAAAAAAACTCGAGACGAAAGCTGCAGTTTTAGTAGATGCACCTAAGACAGAAGAGACGGCTGCGAAAGAGAAGGAAACGGTTAAGAAGACAACAAAAGCTCCTGCAAAAGCAGAGAAGAAAGCGCCTGTGAAAAAGGCGGCAGCTAAGAAGACAGAACCAAAGACGGAAATGTTCCTTCAGTTTGCAGGAAAAGAATATACAGAAAAAGAAATTTTTGATAAAATCAAACATGTTTGGTCAAAAGTTTTGAAAAATAAAGTCGGTGATATGAAAGATGTGAAAATCTATCTGAAGCCGGAAGAGTTTGCAGCTTATTATGTGATCAACGGAGACACAACAGGTAAGATCGACCTGTAAAAAGCTGATACCCTCTCTGCGTTGGGAATGTCCCGGCAGGGAGGTTTTTTGCATTATCGGAATTGTTTTCAGAGAGAGGTATTTTGTTTCTGTAATGGGAAAAGGAAAGGAATAATATGGACAAGAAAGAAACGATGAAAGGCGGAGCAGTCATCGGAAGAGCAGAACAGAAAAAACGACTTGAACAGCAGATCCGTTTTATAGTCGAAGTGGATAAAGTGAAAAATATTTTCCGGCAGACATATCTTGCAGATGCCAACCGCAAAGAAAATGATGCAGAACATTCATGGCATCTTGCATTATCGGCGGTTCTTTTAAAAGAGCATATGGATGCTCCCGTGGATCTGATGAAAGTGATCGTTATGGTATTGATCCACGATCTTGTGGAGATTGACGCAGGCGATACTTATGCATATGATTCTGAAGGCGCTAAGTCTAAAAGAGAGAGGGAACTCAAAGCGGCAGAGCGTATTTTCGGTATTCTTCCGAAAGATCAGGGAACGTATTTCAGAAGTCTGTGGGATGAGTTTGAAGACTACAGTACAGATGATGCGAAATTTGCACATTTGCTTGATAATTTTCAGCCCCTTTTGCTCAATGATGCATCCGATGGAAAGAGTTGGGCAGAACACGGGGTGGCTAAATCACAAGTTTGCAGGAGAAATGAGAAGATCCCTGAAACGTCGGACATCATATGGGAAAAAATGCTTGAGATCATGGACAGACATGTGGAGAAAGGAAATTTGTCAAATGTATGAGAAAGAAATAGAACAACTGCAAAAGATGATCGATCAAAGCAGCAGGATTGTGTTTTTTGGAGGCGCGGGTGTCTCGACGGAAAGCGGGATACCGGATTTTCGAAGTGCAGACGGAATTTACAGTCAGAAGGGGAGGTTTTCACCGGAGCAGATCGTAAGCCATACGTTTTTTATGCGCCATACGAAAGATTTTTATGAGTTTTATAAAGAGAAAATGATGATCCTTGACGCAAAGCCAAATGCGGCGCATTTGAAATTGGCAGAAATGGAAAATGCAGGAAAACTTACGGCAGTTGTCACGCAGAATATAGACGGACTGCATCAGGCAGCAGGAAGCAGACGGGTGTATGAACTGCATGGAAGTATCCACAGAAACTATTGTATGAACTGTGAGAAATTCTATGACGCCGCATATGTTAAAAACAGCGAAGGCATTCCGAAGTGTTCCTGCGGAGGTGTTGTAAAACCGGATGTTGTTCTGTATGAAGAAGGATTAGATCCGCAGACGATTCAGGATGCTGTGGAAGCGATCGCATCTGCGGATATGCTTCTCATTGGAGGAACTTCACTTGTCGTGTATCCGGCAGCCGGGTTTATTGATTATTTCAGAGGAAAACATCTTGCTGTTATTAATAAGTCAGAGACAGCAAAAAATATCCGATCAGAACTGATGATTTCAGCTCCGATCGGAGAAATATTAAGCCGGATAACCGTGTGATCAGTCAGCCTGCCAGCGGCCGGAAGCGCCGCAGGGCAGGACAAGTCCGGATTCCGTTACAGGAAGTCCGATCTCTTGAGAGTCAACATGGCCGTTCCAAGGTTTTAATTCCGTTGCGATCATGTAGGTAAGAACGGCAGGGGCAAGTCCTGTTGTGTAAGAATTAACGAGGAAAAACAGGGCGTCTTTGGACAGGATCTTTGTGCAAAGCTTAATAAGCGGATGGATCATGTCTTCGATCTTCCATATCTCCCCTTTCGGACCGCGTCCATAAGACGGCGGATCCATGATGATTGCATCGTAAGTATTGCCCCGGCGGATTTCACGTTCGACAAATTTTACACAATCGTCTACAAGCCAGCGGATCGGCGCATCTTTTAAACCCGAAGAAACGGCATTTTCCTTCGCCCAGCCGACCATGCCTTTTGAGGCGTCTACATGGGTGACTTGTGCGCCTGCCGCAGCCGCCGCAAGAGTTGCGCCTCCAGTGTAGGCGAACAGATTCAGAACTTTTACCGGACGTCCGGCATTTCGGATCTTTTCCGAAAACCAATCCCAGTTTGTCGCCTGCTCTGGGAAAAGTCCGGTATGTTTGAAACTAAATGGCTTCAAATTAAATGTAAGAGAGCCGTAATGGATCTGCCACTGCTGAGGCAGGCTGAAGAACTCCCATTCTCCGCCGCCTTTTTTGCTGCGGTGGTAATGACCGTTCATATGTTTCCATCCTTTATGCGCCTTCTTTGTGTCCCAAATGACCTGCGGGTCAGGCCGTACGAGAAGGTATTCTCCCCAACGTTCTAACTTCTCTCCGTTAGAACAATCTATGACTTCATAATCTTTCCAGTTATCTGCAATCCACATAATAAAATCCTCTTTCTCTTTGTACTGTGTGCGAAATATAGTTACAGTTTACCACAAGCGTGTGCGTCAGGAAAGCATAAAACCATCTAAATTTTGTCAATGAAATACAAATAGATCCATGATACAATATAGAATAAGAAATTAAATTTTTAGGGAGATGAATTAAAATGAAAATTACAGTAGATGCAATGGGGGATCACTGCCCGATTCCTGTAGTGAAAACAAAGAAAGCGCTTGGAGAATTAAACGGACCGGGACAGATCGAAGTGCTTGTCGATAATGAGACTGCAATGAAAAATGTGATGAAAATGGCAAAAAGCAGCGGCGCTTCGGCAGAAGCAAAGCAGATCAGCGAGCAGGAATACAAAGTTATGATTACGGTAGAAGAGAAGAATGTCGGCGGAAAAGGCCAGACCCAGACGGACGGCGAGATAAAAGCAGCAGGTGAAGGGGATCAAAATCCGGTGGCTGACAAGGATGAAATGGCAGCAGAAAATGGAAAAAACAGCGGCTCTCAGGGAAGAAACCAGGCGCAGTCGGCATCTGTGGGATGTGCGACATGTATCGGAACGGTTGTTGCGGTTTCTTCTGACAAAATGGGAAGCGGAAATGATGAGCTGGGCGCAGTTTTAATGAAGAGTTTCTTTTTTGCAGAGACGCAGCTTGATACGCTTCCGGATAAAATTCTCTTTTATAACGGAGGAGCAAAACTTACGGTGGAAGGATCAGATTGCTTAGAAGATATTAAACTTTTGGAAAAAGAAGGAGTGGAAATACTGACATGCGGCACATGTCTTGATTTTTACGGATTAAAGGAGAAATTGGCAGTCGGAACTGTAACAAATATGTATACGATTGCAGAGATTTTTCAAAACGCAGTCAGCATCGTTTCTCCGTAATGCCAGCAGACAGATACAAGGAAAAATGATTCGATATATGTGTGAAGAGAGCAAAGTCAAAAAGCATAATCGGATGGATAAAAGTGCATAGACAGCGTTGTAAGAATTCGATAGAATATAAAATGATCCGATGGAAGACAGCATATTTTGTCCCGGAATGCAGTCTTTTTGATTCGGGTGAGTATATATGGGGAAAAGAAAAACAAAAACAGACATCCACATATGAGGAGGAGAAAATGAACAGATGAAAAAGACAAAAAAACTGGTAATGTCATTGCTGCTCGTTTTTTGCAGTGTCGTTACTTTGATCTCTCCGTTTGTTGTAAATGCGGCAGCAGATGATTTTGAGATCATCGACGACACAGACGCACGCTTTGTATATTCAAGCGGCAATGCAAACAACGGCGGCTGGGAATCTTCAGGATCAGGCGACGCTTCGGTTACAGAACACTGGAGCAACACAGAAGGAGCTACATTAGACATTACATTTAACGGAACAAAACTGGAGCTTTATGGTAAAAAAGCGGCGAATCACGCGATGTTCAGTGTGAGCATTGACGGAGGCGAGGCTGTAGAGTGCGACTCTTATGCTGCAGCAACAGAATCGGAGGCAAAATTATTTGAAAGTGAAACGCTTGCTGCCGGAGATCATACAGCACATATTACAGTATTAGGAAAAAGAAATGAAGCTTCTACAGGGACAGGAAGCGTTTATGGCGTACAGTTTGTTTATGCAAAAGCATTTGAGGCAGAAGTTGTTGAGCCGGAATTTCCGGGATATACAGAGGTTGACGACGCTGTTTTTACAACAAATCATGAGCCGTTCAAGATCCAGTACGAACCGCAGGGCGCATGGACGGCAGGAAGCGGAAACGGTGATTTGTTCTATAACGGGACAGAGCATTACAGCGCAAAAGGCGTTGATGTATCTTATGAGATGATTTTTACAGGAACAGGCGTAGAGATTTACGCCAGTAAGAATACCGTTCATATGAACTGCGATGTTTATATCGATGATATGAAGGCTGGGGAACTTGCTGCATTGAATAACGGTGCGGTGCACAAGCAGAAATTGTTTGAGAAAAAAGATCTTGAAAATACAGAGCATACGCTTCGTGTTGTTCCGAAAGAGGGAGAAAGTATTGATGGAAAAGTGATACAGCTTGATAAGATCGTTGTTTTCCACGATGAGATCACTGTGCCGGATTCTATCGTATTGAATCAGACAGAGCTGACAATGACACCGGGGGCTACAGCAGAGCTTACGGCGTCTGTAACTCCGTGGAACGCAAATGCGAAGCTTGTATGGACAAGCAGCGATAGCAGCGTTGTAGAAGTGAATAACGGCAGGCTGACTGCGAAAGATGTAGAGACGAAAAAGACGGTTACGATCACAGCAGCAAGCGCAGAAGACGACAGCGTTTTGGCAGAAGCTAAGATTACAGTCGATCCGGCGCTGGCATTTATGAACGCATATATAGGAAATGAAAAGCTTTTGGAGACAGAGCTTGATTATGACGAGCTGAAAGCAGGAAATGGAAGCGTTTATAACGGAACAGCCTGGCTTAATGATGAACTGAATTCTAAAATTGTCGTAACGACAGAAAAAGACGTTCATAATGTTCAGGTTACAGCAAGCGATTTCAAGAATGAAAAGGGACAGGTTTTATCAAAAGACAATATTGATATTAAATGGCTCAAAGAAGTTGCGGCGAAAGAAGGACGTAACGCGCAGGGACAGACAAAAAATTATCCGGATGTGATCTACAAAGGCGGTAAAAAAGATATCGATGCACAAGACGTACAGTTCGCATGGGTAAATATTGCCGTTCCGAAAGATACAGCGGCAGGAGATTATACAGGTACGATTACAGTTTCAGCAGACGAATTAGATAAGCCCTTCGAGCTTAAGTACAACATCGAAGTGCTGAACCTTGTACAGCCGGCACCTGAGGCAACAGAACTTCAAGTATGGCAGCATCCGTTTTCAGTTGCAAACTATTACTTAGGTTTAGGTGAAAAACCGTCAGGCGGCATCACAAATGAAGTGCGGGAAGAGTTTTATTTTACAGAAAAACACTTTAATTTGATGAGAGACTCGATCAAAGATTATGTTTCGATCGGAGGGCATGACGCAGTTGCCAATATCGTAGAAGAGGCATGGAACCATCAGTCATATTATAACGATCTTTCAATGGTAAAATGGACGAAGAAAACAGACGGAACATGGGAATTTGATTATGAATGGTATGACGCGTGGATCAACTTCATGATCGAGTGCGGAGTTTTAGATCCGGCAAACGGAATCGGACAGATTAAGTGTTACAGTATCGTTCCGTGGAACAATCAGATTGCTTACTACGATGAAGCTCAGGATAAAGTGGTAAAAGAATCACATAATCCGGGAACTGCTGCGTGGAAAGCAATGTGGGAACCGTTCTTAAGAGATTTTATGAAACATTCCAAAGAAATGGGATGGTTTGAGATTACTTATATTTCAATGGACGAAAGAGGACTCGACCAGCTTGAACCGGCTGTTGAGATGATTGAATCAGTGAAAGATGAAAAAGGAAATCACTTTAAGATTTCTTCGGCGTTGAATTATGCCGCACCGGAATATTATGAGTTCACAGACCGCATTGATGATATTTCGATCAACTTGGGAAATACAGGAAACGTCCAGCAGATGAACGATCTGTCAGATCACCGCAGAGAACTAGGTCTGACGACAACGATGTACACATGTACGGGAGATTATCCGAGTAACTTTATGATCAGCGATCCGGGAGATAACTACTGGGATATCTGGTACACGATGACATTAGGAACAGACGGCTATATGCGCTGGGCATGGGATAACTATGTATACGATATGCACGGTGATGCAACGTACCGTTACTGGGAGCCGGGCGACGGATGGTTTATTTATCCGATAGAAAGAGAAGCGGTAGGAGAGGACTTCAACGCTTCCTTCTACAGCACACCGCGTTATGAACTGTTTAAACAGGGAATCCGTGACGTAGCAAAGGCAAAATATCTGTTGAACAGCGAGAACGCAACAGCAGAAGAAAAAACAAATTTGACAGATGTTGTAGAGCATTTGGCAAAACCGCAGAAGGGGACATATCAAGGTTCTGCAGTAGCAGCAACTGAAAAAGACCGTATGCTCGTTCACTCCGAGACAGACCGCGCTTTAGATGCGACAAACGCGCTGGCAAGAAAAGTTGCTAAGCGTGAGAACCCGGAGCCGGAAAAAGCAGATAAAACAGAACTCAACGCAGCGATTAAAGAGGCAGAAGCTTTGAAGAAAGAGGATTACACAGCAGAGAGCTGGAATGCATTTGAGGCGGCATTGGATGCGGCAAAAGAAACAGCAGCTGATGAAAATGCAACTCAGACAGAAGTAAATAACGCATTAAACGCACTGAATGCAGCAGCTGATAAACTTGTGAAGGATGCAGCTCCTAATCCTAATCCGCAGCCGGAGCAGCCGGTTCAACCGCAGCCGGAGCAGCCGGTTCAGCCGCAGCCGGAGCAGCCAAGATCGGATAAGACGACTCCTCAGACAGGAGATCAGACAACCGCAGCGCTGCTGCTCGTATGCGCAGTCCTTTCGGGAGCAGGCATGTTTCTTGTATATCGGAAACGGAGCATAGGCTGTTAAAAGAATCGAAGATTCCTGTTTATTGTAACGATACACGCATCGTAGGAGAAAACATAAGATATATGATAAGAAATAGATGAGGTGAGGAAGATGGAGAAGATTCGTTTGACACAATTTGCAAAGCATGGCGGCTGTGCCGCAAAGATCGGACCGGACACGTTGGGAAAGGTACTTGGAAGCCTTCCGAAGTTTTATGATGAGAATCTTCTTGTCGGATTTGAAACTTCGGATGACGCGGCTGTGTACAAGCTTTCAGACGATACGGCGGTGATTCAGACACTGGACTTTTTTACTCCGGTGGCAGACGATCCTTATACGTTTGGTCAGATTGCGGCGGCAAATGCGCTCAGCGATATCTATGCCATGGGAGGAGAACCGAAGATCGCTTTAAACATTGTCTGCTTTCCGGGGGAACTTGATCCTGATTATCTCGGAGAGATCTTGCGGGGCGGAGCGGAAAAAGTCCGTGAGGCAGGCGCAGTACTTGTGGGCGGACATTCCATACAGGATGATGTTCCGAAATATGGACTTTCGGTTATGGGACTTGTACATCCGGATCGGATCTATAAAAACTTCGGCTGTAAAAAAGGGGATGTTCTTGTGCTGACGAAACAGCTTGGCATTGGGATTGTGAATACGGCAGTTAAGGCGCAGATGGTATCCGAATCAGCGAAGGAAGAAGTGATTGCGGTGATGACCCGGCTAAATAAAAAGGCGAGGGAAGTTTTGGAAAAGTTTACGATCCATGCATGTACAGATGTTACAGGCTTTGGACTATTAGGGCACTGTGCGGAAATGGCTTCTGCAAGCAGAGCAAAGATTTGTCTGCATCCACAGGAGATTGCCTGTATTGATGGGGCGAAAGAATATGCCCAGATGGGACTTGTTCCGGGAGGTGCATATCGGAACAGAGCACATGTGGATTCGCTGCTCGATGCAGGGGATACGGATGAGATGTATATGGATTTGCTCAGTGATCCCCAAACTTCGGGAGGTTTGCTGGCGGCAGTTCCGAAAGAAGAGGCAGAGGCGCTGCTTGAGGCATTTGAAAAGGCAGGAATGGAAACAAAAGTCTCTGTTGTAGGAACCGTTTTGGACTCAGAAGGTGAAGAAGCGAAAATCTATATCCGCTGATGACAGGGAGGAAAGTTGGAATGATCTATTTGGATAATGCAGCTACAACTTTGCAAAAGCCGGAGGAAGTGCGGCGGGCAGTGACAGAGGCGTTTGGACGGATGGGAAATTCAGGAAGAGGGGCAGCAGAGCCGGCGCTGACGGCAGCAGAGACGATCTATGAGACAAGGGAGGCGTTTGCCCGGCTTTTTCATGCAGAAAGCGCCGGAGAAATCGTGTTTACCGCAAATTCTACAGAAGCGTTAAACATTGCGGTTAAAGGGCTTCTTGATCCGAAAGATCATGTGATCACAACTGTGTTGGAACATAACTCCGTGCTGCGGCCTTTGTATGAGCGCCGTGAGCAGGGCGTAGAGATGACGATCCTTAAATGCGACGAATACGGCAATATTTCTTATGAAGAGATGGAAAAGGCAGTTCGCGAAAATACGAAGGCGATCATATGTACACATGCCTCCAATCTGACAGGGAATATGATCTCATTGGAAACGGTTGGAAAGATTGCGGCAAAGCATGGGATCCTTTTTATTGTTGATGCATCCCAGACTGCGGGAATATGGGATATTGATGTGCAGAAATACGGGATTTCCGTCCTTTGTTTTACCGGACATAAAGGATTGATGGGACCTCAGGGGACAGGCGGAATGTATGTGAAAAGCGGTGTAAAGATCCGTCCGCTTTTGTCAGGCGGCAGCGGGATTGATTCTTATAATACGCATCATCCTGCACAGATGCCAGAGGCTCTTGAAGCAGGAACGTTAAATGGTCACGGGATTGCGGGACTTCGGGCGGCATTATCTTTCCTGGAAAAAGAAGGAGTGGAGCGTCTGCGGAAAAGAGAGTTGGAGCTGATGCGTCGATTTTATGACGGAGTTGCCCTGATCCCGAATGTGAAAGTGTATGGAGATTTTCGGACGGACAGAAGGGCGGCGATCGTTTCTTTAAATATCGGAGAGTATGATTCGGCGCAGGTAAGCGATGAGTTGAGCCGAGGTTACGGGATCGTTACGCGGCCCGGAGCACATTGCGCGCCGCTGATGCATGAAGCGCTTGGAACAAAGATGCAGGGCGCGGTCAGATTTAGTTTCTCTCATTATAACACTGAAGAAGAGATCGATAAGGCAATCCAGGCGGTCAAAGAACTTGCCGGGGAAGAATAGTAACAGAAGGCAGATAGCAAAAGTAGAGAATGAGGAAAGAATGAGAAAAAAGGAAAAAAAGATCGTCATTACTTTCTATACGACAACGGATGCAATGGCAATGGAAAAAAGATGTAAGGAAGAGGGGAAACCGGGAAGACTGATCCCTGTTCCGGGAACTATTTCAGCAGGCTGCGGGCTGGCGTGGTGCGCGCTTCCAAAAGACAGGGATCAGCTTTTGAAAGTGATGGAGGAAGGAAAGCTGACGCCGCAGGCCATACATGAATGTATGCTATAAAATATCACAGTTCTAACACAAAAGATTCACATAGGTTTGATATCGTCTTAAACAAATATATTGTATGAAATATGTGGAAATGAAATATAAAGTATATTGAAAAGTATATTAAGAAGATGCATGCCTCGGACAGAAGAGGCATGCGGAAATCCACAGAAAGAATACAAAGTTAGGAGGATATCATTTTGATCGAAGTAAAAAATCTGGTAAAAAAATATGGAAATCATTTAGCCGTAGATCACCTGGACTTTCAGATTAAGCCGGGAATGGTCTACGGTTTTTTGGGTCCTAACGGAGCCGGAAAATCTACGACAATGAACATTATGACAGGGTGTCTGGGGGCAACTCAAGGGGAAGTGCTGATTAATGGGCATGACATTTTGAAAGAACCTGAGAAAGCAAAAAGATATATCGGATACTTGCCGGAGCATCCGCCCCTTTATATGGATATGACTGTACGGGAATATTTGGATTTTGCAGCAGAACTGAAAGGGATTCGAAAAAGTGAACGAATAGAAGCTGTTGATGAAGCCGAAAAAATGGCAAAGGTTCAGGATGTGGAACATCGTCTGATCCGAAATCTTTCGAAAGGCTATCGTCAGAGAGTCGGACTGGCGCAGGCAATCTTAGGATTTCCGGATATGATTATTCTTGATGAACCAAGTGTTGGACTTGATCCGAAACAGATCATTGAGATCAGAGATTTGATCCGTAAGCTGGCGAAGAACCATACGGTTATTTTGAGTTCACATATATTGGCGGAGATCAGAGAAGTATGCGATTATATTCTGATTATTTCCAAAGGAAAGCTGGTGGCGCAGGATACGTTGGAAAACCTGGAGAAGATGGCAGGTTTTCGCGATGTGATCGAGCTGGAAACAGCAGCTTCGGAGGAAGATGTCCGTAGAATACTCGGGCAGATTTTTGGGGTTCAGACGATGCAGATCCGCACGAAAGACGAAAATTGTACTTATGTGCAGATGAAAGTGACCGGAGAGAAAAGCGATCAGCATAACAGGAAAATAAGAGAAGAGGTTTTCCGTGCGTTTGCGAAGGCGGAAAAAACACTGTATTCGTTGTCGGTTCCTGAAACGAGTTTGGAAGAAGCGTTTATGAAGCTGACACAGAATGACAAGATAGAAAGGAATGCAGAGGGAGGAAAATCAGTTGAAGGCAGTTTATAAAAAGGAATTAAAGTCTTATTTTCAGTCTATGACAGGATGCGTATTTATCGCTTTCCTTATTGCGTTTACCGGAATTTATTTTATGGCGTATAACATGACGGCTGGATATCCGTACTTTTCTTATACGCTGTCAGGATCATTGATTGTATTTATTGTCGGGATTCCTCTGATTACGATGCGTTCGTTTGCAGAAGAGAGAAAGAATAAGACAGATCAGCTTCTGTTGACAGCGCCAGTCAGTTTATGGAACGTTGTGGCAGGCAAATATCTGGCGATGGCGACGGTAATCGCAATCCCGAACCTTATATTTTGCATGTTCCCTCTTATTATTAAATCACAAGGGACGGCATATTTGACGGTTGATTATATTTCAATTCTGATGTTTTTCCTGCTTGGCTGTGTTTTTGCCTCTATCGGAATGTTTTTGTCAGCGCTTACAGAAAGTCAGATCATTGCGTATATCGGGACATTTGGTATCTTGCTGATGCTGTATTTATGGGATGGTATTTTATCTCTTTTTCCGAATACGGCGGTGAGCGGACTTGTGTTTGTGATTTTACTTCTTTTGGCAGCAGCTTTTTATATATGGAGAATGACGAACAGCTTTGTGATCGCGGGAGGCGCAGGGGCTGTCGGGATCGCTGCAGCGGCAGCAGTGTATTTCGTGAAAGCGACGCTTTATGAAAATCTGTTTACAGAGCTTCTTGGCAGGTTCGCTCTGGCAAATGTTTTTACCGATATCACGCAAAACAGTATTGTGGATGTGAGCGGAATCGTACTGTATCTGTCGATTATCGCATTGTTTTTATTTCTGACAGTGCAGTCGATCAGAAGACGACTTTGGGAAAGCGCTGCTAAAAAACACGGAGCGTATAGTGTGACGATGACGGCAGTTTTTCTTGCAATTATAGTTGTCGTGAACCTGATTGCATGTCAGATACCGGAGAAGTTCCGAAAGATAGATGTGAGCAGTACGAAAATTTATGAAATCTCAGATACGACAAAAGATTTCCTGAAAGAGACAGATAAAGAAATATCGATGAAGGTACTTGCGGTAAAAGAGAATACGGACGAACGAATCGTCACATTTCTGAATAAATATGTGGCTTTATCGGATAAAATCCGTATGGAATGGATCGATCCGGTACTTCATCCGTCTGCTTTATCAGAATATGAAACGACAGAAAATACGATCGTGATTTCCTGTGAAGAAACGGGAAAGAAGACAACGGTTTCTTTTGACGATATTTTGGTGATGGATGAATATTCCTACTATTATTATGGAAGTACATCGTATACATCGTTTGACGGAGAGGGGCAGCTTACGAGTGCTCTGAACTATGTGACCAGTGAGGAGACAAAGAAAGTCTATGTGTCAACAGGACACGGGGAACAGGAGCTTTCAGAAACGATAACAGAGATGATGAATAAAAGTGGGTATGAGTTGTCAGAAGTGAATTTGCTTATGTCAACATCAGTACCGGATGACTGTGATCTTCTTATTATGAATGCGATGACGTCTGATCTGACGGAAGATGAGAAGACGATGCTGCAGACATATTTGCAGCAAGGCGGAAAAGTGACGATCCTGCTGGGAGAAACAGAAGGAGATAAGCTTCCGAACCTGACAAGTATCATGTCCGAATATGGAATGACAATGGAAAACGGTTACATTGCAGATACGACGAGGTGTTATCAGAATAATCCGTATTGTATTTTCCCGGAACTGACTGTAAGCGGAGATTTGGCAGAACAGATCAAATCAGAGATGACACTCGTTATGAATACTCATGGAATGACGGTGAACGATCCGGCAAGGGATACGATCACGACGGTTCCGTTTATGTCAACATCTGATCAGGCGTTTGCGGTGACGCAGCAGGATCAGAAGCAGGGAGAGTATATTCTCGGAGCATATGCGAAGGAAACAGTAAGCGAGTCTTCCTCAGATACAAAAGAGACGGAAACTTCAGAAGAAAATGAAGGAGAAAATGCAGAAGTTTCGGAAGAATCTGCGGAAGGTACAGAGAAAGAAAGCAGATTGACTGTGATCTCTGCAGGAAGTCTGATCAATGAACAGATTACAGATACCTTTACAGAATTGGAAAATACACAGTTGTTCATGAATGTGGCAGCGGCAAATTTTGAAAATGTGAAAAATGTTTCAATCGAGGCAAAAAGTCTCAGTGTAGAATATAACGCCGTTCAGCATGCAGGATTGTTTGGGACGCTGATGATCTTTGGAATCCCGGCAGTAGTTTTGCTTAGTGGTTTTGTCGTTTGGTACAGGAGGAGAAAAGCATGACGAAAAAAAGAAAATTGTGTCTGCTCGTACTTGTTTTCCTTGCGCTTGTAGGAGTATACATGGGAGTATGCGCGTGGAATCAGAACGAACAGGCGCGGGCAGATACGAAGATACAGATTACAGACACAGATGGAAACGAGATGAAAAAGATCACCTTGAATATGGAAAACGGAGAGATGAACTTTGAGAAAGAAGACGGCGTGTGGTATGATGCTTCGGATCATGATTTCCCGCTTAATCAAGCTGTTATGGATGAAATTGCAGATACAGTCGGCAGTATTTCTGCAAATCGGAAGTTGGAAAATGCAGATGAAGCAAAAGACTATGGTTTGGACGTTCCCATTTATACGATTGAATATACAGATGATGACGGCGATATAACTTCTGTTTATTTCGGAAATAATACAGGGGACGATATCTATGCAGCATTAGGCGGAGAGAAATCTGTTTATACTGTTTCTGGTCAGGTTATTGAGTCTTTGAATTATACGGAAGAAGATTTGGTGCAGCTTGACGATTACCCGTCGATTGGAAGTGGAAATCTTGTGAAGGCAGTCATCACGCAAAATGGAACCTCTGTTGTCTATGACAGTGCAGACGAGTCACAGGCAGAGCAGATAACTGCAATATCCGGAGGACTTGGAGCTGTGCAGCTTTCCGAGACGGCAGATTATTGTGCGGACGAAGAAGAATTGCCGGAATATGGTCTGGATGAAGCTTCAAAGATTGTGGCAGAGGTGACTTATAAGGAGGACGAAAAAGAAAAGAAATTGACATTATATATAGGAAATAAGATCGGAGATGACAGATATGTGATGTTGAATGATTCGAAGATTGTGTATTTGATTTCCGATACAATATGCGGAAATATATTAAATGAAGAAGAATAAAAACAGGTCGGAAACAGTAAGATTTTATAATCTTTTAATTGACTTTGCAGAAGAAACGAGAGAGAATGTTATTCATATCAAAATGGCATTTGTGCAGAAGGATGGATGAAAATGAAAGAAAAATTAATACGTTTTATGCAGGGAAGATATGGCCTTGATCAGTTGTCAAAGTTTCTTCTTGTCACAGGACTGACAGTGGTTCTTCTGTCTGCGTTTTTCAGAGAGACTGCGGTAAGTATGCTTTTTTACATCCTGGGATGGGCAATCGTGATCTATTGTTATTTCAGGGTGTTTTCAAGAAACGTTTCGAAACGTTATGCGGAGAATCAGGCATATCTTATGAAGACCTGCAAGATCAGGAATTGGTTTCAGAATCAGAAGAATATCTGGCAGCAAAGAAAGGTATATCATATCTATACATGTCCGTCATGTAAGCAGAAGATCCGTATTCCGAAAGGAAAAGGGAAGATTGAAGTAAGGTGTCCGAAATGTGGTGCGACATTTATAAAGAAAAGCTAAGTCAGACAGACGGCAGTATAGAGAGGAAAAACAAGAAATCCCCGGAACAGGTTTATTGTTCCGGGGATTTCTTGTTTCGGCTTCGATGCCGATATCTTTACCAGCTTGGGAAGAAAAGATTATTTCCTATATTAACGCCTGGTCTGTTTGTTGATCCTGCATAGAGGAAATAGTAACAATCTGCTACCGCGGCAAGTCTTGCGCCGTTGATCGCATCCTCTGCAACCTGAATTGACAAAGAAGTAGGTCCTTTTGCTAAAACGCTGTCAAGACGTCCTGTCCATACCGGCTCAAACTGTCCGCTTGCGTAGATAACTCCGCTGATTGAATTTGGGAATCGAGGACTTTCTACACGATTCAAGATGACAGTTGCAACGGCAAGCAAAGAATCATAATCCTGATGTGCTTCGCACTGCAGGATTGCCGCCAAAAGCTTGACGTCGGTAGTGGAAGCGTCTATATGTCCTCCGTTATTGGTAATGGTATCGTCATAGCCTCCGTTTTGCTGA
>OGRC01000673.1_pt1 | contig 26767 bp, 22 predicted proteins | sample 1553431 | NCBI WGS metagenome assembly OGRC01 (sample SAMEA2580064, study PRJEB22360) | human gut metagenome | biome: human gut; feature: human-associated habitat; material: faeces | place: Denmark | collected 2008/2010
GCGAACACGGATCGGACGATACAGGGAATCTTAGAGGGAGCTTTGACGCAGTGCACAGGATATGAGGTACAGGCGGACGGCTCGGGCAGAACGGATGCGGGAGTTCATGCACTCGGTCAGACGGTAAGCATTGTTCTTTCGGGAAAAGTGCAGACTGATCTGTTTGTAAGAAAACTGAATGACTCTCTGCCGCCGGATATTCGTATTCTCAATGCGGAACTGGTGAAAAATGGATTTCATGCGCGGAAAAGCGCGACAGGGAAAGTTTACGAATATCGGATCGATACAGGGATGAAGCCGGATGTGTTTACGCGCAGATATTGTTATCATTTCCCGAGGAAACTGGATCTTGCAAGTATGAAAAAAGCGGCGGGATATTTGACCGGAATGCATTCGTTTGCAGCATATACAGACAAAAAAGACGGAAAGTCCGTCAGACGGACGGTTTATGGTATTACGATTACGGAAGAAAAAGGCAAAATACAAGGCAATGGTCAGAATCGAATCGGTATGGGAGATTATGTTGTGATTCGATATGACGGAACCGGTTTTTTGTATCATATGGTGCGAATCCTGACAGGAACTTTGCTTGAAGTCGGAGTCGGGGAGCGCACGGCAGAGAGTGTGAAAGAGGCACTTGACAGTAATGACAGGGCGAAGGCCGGATTTTTGGCGCCGGCAAGAGGACTCTTTTTAAAAGAAGTGCGCTATGAATAACAGGAAAGGGACAGGCAGTGTGCGACCGCCTGTCCCCTTTTGCATGGCGGCGAGCCAAAGTCCGGGCTTGCCAGAGATCTTGGCGGTCGCCTACAATCCCCGAATGTGCCTTTTGGCATTTTCGGTGATTAAGGTTTGATTTTTGGGCTAATCAATTTTTTCTCTTTTCATTTTGTTTTAAGATAAAATCCCTGAACGTATTCGTTTCGCATTTTACGACAGACTCTGCGATTGTTTTTTTATCAAGGTCATTTATCTCGATCGTGATCGGCACGATGATATTTTTTTCAGATATGCCCAGAGCTGTAACGGCAGATGTAAAAACTTTTTTTACTATAATGACGCTGTTATTTAATGAGGACATAAAAGTTAAGTCTTGAGCGTTAAAAAGAACAGGTCTGATCGTAACTCTTTGTTGAGAAAATTCTCTTGTAAGATATAGTTTTAATATCTCAAATTCTGATGTTAAATCCGAAACAATAAAAATTTGAACCGGTTCCATAAATTGTTGAATGATAGAAAAAATCTGTAAAGATAAATATTGTAAATGTCCGTCATCAACAGGATAAGGAATGTTGTTTTCTTTTTTCCAGGTGTCAATTATTCCGGTTATACATTGTCGAACCATAAGTTTTGATGAATCGCTTTTGGAGTCAAGATAAAAATGCTTGTCAGGAATGATGCAATGGAGATTAAAGAGGCATTTTTTATAAAAATATATAATGACAGATTTAAATGCATGAGATTGTATAATGGCTGTGCCGTATTGGTCTTCAAATTGTTTGACCAGGTTCTTTATTTTAGCGTTTGAAAAAACAATACTGTGAACTAAGTGAATCTCTTTTTGTGTCCATTTATCTGCAAGGATGCAGCTGTTAGTACAACAATATACTAAAAATATGTAATCATAATCATATTCAGAAAAAGTTATGTTTAACTTATTTTCAAGATGTTCCTTTAAATATTTTTTTAATTCATCATAAATAAATAACTGTTTTAGTTTTTCTAATTCTTCTGATTTCTCAAAAGTAAGAGGATAATCTTTTCTTTTCCATGCCAGAACAAGCAAATATTCGGAATATCCGTATTCAGCGGAAGTGCGTTCGAGAAACGGCACGCTTATTTTGTCGTTTGTAGCGGCAACAAACTCTCTTGCCATTTGGATAGAATGGTCATCAATATTACAACAGTCAACCCCATATCTGTAATGTAAAAGAGCGATTAAAAAGCGAATGCGATATTCATTTCCTGTCACTTTGTTTTTATTGACGCCAAGTCCGATCTCATGGAGATAATTCACGCAATTTTGCCTGATGCGATAAGCGCTTGGACGAGTGAGATAATGTTCTTCTGAAAACTCGGCAAAAGATTCGTGAGAGTCATTCGTTATCATATAACATAGACATTTTAATACATCGGAGTTTTTATAAATGGCGTGAAAGATATCGAAAAATGCAGTCTCATCATAAACTTCAATCCTGAGAGTTGTAGAATTTTTTGAAATTTCAGCAAGTCCCTGCAGATCAAAATTGAGTTCGGTGATTAACGATGCTATGCTTGCCGGACTGGTCTTAGTCTCTTTGGATAAATCTTTAATTAAAACGGAATGACTTACATAAAGGATAGAGAAAATTTGAAACTTTTTCTGTATATTATTTTCTAAAAATTTATCAAGCATAACTGCATACCTCCGATTATCCGGCTTTTCTTAGATGATAGTATATGCAAATGTGAAAATCAACAATTATATAAAAAAGTATCAGAAAATGAAAAAATATAAAGCAGAATTTGAGATGAAATTTTTGGTAAGTGGGTATAGAATGTGGAATGATTTGTTTTGAAAGGTATGTCGAAAAAGAAAGAAGGGAAGAAATGAGTTAGAAGGTGATGGGGAAGGAGCAGCTAGGAGAAATGATTTGAAAGAATCGGAAAAGGATAGAAGACTATGAGATTAAAACAACATAAAAAAACTATGTTGGTGTTTCTTTTGATTCTTGCGATGATGCTGTCTGCCGGTGTTTTCAATGTCCATGCAGAAAGCAATGCTTTCCGGGAGACAGAGCCGTTATCAGCGCAGGAAAATCAGAAGACAGACTTGCAGAAGAAAGATTCTGTGACAAGTCCGCCCGGAGAAGATCCGCAGGTTACCGTTGAAGATATAAGTTCTGATACCGAAGAAACTGATCGAGAGGATGAAACGGCGATGCCAGAGCTGGAAAAAAATGATCAAGATGACAAAACGGCGACATTGGATAGAGAAGAAAATGATCGGGATGACAAAACGACACCGTCGGATACAGGAGAAACGAATCAAGAGGATGAAACTGATGTTTTAGAAACAGAAGAAGGGTTTTTGGATCAGGCTTTAAATACACCGTTATTAGAGACAAACGGACTTTCTATTATTTATGAAAAAGGAACGCATTATATTATAGATCCCCAATATCCCGGTGAAAAAATTATGCTCTTTTGCATGAATAATAAGCTTCATTGGCCCCATCATACGAGTGAGATGGGCAATGTGCAAGTACCGAATTATACCGAAGGGTATTTGACACCGGAAGATTTTGCTTCTCAGCAGGATTATGATGAATGCATGCGCCGGTTGTCGAAACTGCTCTATGCAGGCTATCCGCATAATGGAGAGAGATTATATAAGATTGTAGAAAATTCAGAATTATATATTCCTACAGAAACGGAATTTAATGAAATGCTGATTGTTCCGCCGGAACTTCAAAAGGCATTTCCATATTTGGGACATCATGCGTTTACTTATCAAGACTGGGTGGCGAAGAATGAAGAACATTTAAAGGAATTATCTGCTTTTGTTGGGGAAGTCGGCAAACTTTATCCGAACGGACAGACGGATACCGGACTGACGTATTCTAAAATTACTGCAATGCCGTTTTATAAAGCTTCCTTATGTGTTGTGAATGCAACGCAGAAGGATACGCCATTACAGATTTTCTCATATTTTTATCCGGGATCTTATTTTGTGACAGAGGAACAGGCATACAATGCGACTCAGAAAGCAGTCTGGAGATTACTGCACTCCTATAATATTCCTGACAATGACATAAGTAATCTGAACGATACGCAATTAGGACAGATCTTATATGCATATTCGGAAAAAGGCGAGCTGTTAAATTATGAGCCTTCATTGGGAGATATTCATCTGTCGGGGAGTTTAAAATTCCGATATAATCCCAAGGATGGTCTTTGGCATAGCGGGAGTCTGCAGGTGATCGAACCGCCGGAGTATCATGGGATTTATCATTTAGAGCTGCCGAAAGGGATGACTGCTTTATGTGATAATTTGTCTTATGTATATGGGAATGAAGAATATGAGCTGGTTTCCGATCATGAACCGAAAACAGAAGACACTTTTGGGATTCGTGCACAATTTATTTGGCTGAAAGAATTTAAACAGTATTCCCCTACTCCGGATATAGAGGTAAAAGGGAAGAAATTCCAGCATATGATCGGCGCTGTTATTCGTACAAAAGAATTATCTGCAAATGTTCCGGTCGGAGTAAATAAAGTAGGTGGGCTGTCTGTTACGAAGCATGTTGTCGGAGAAGAAAATTGTCAGGAAGAGTTTGAGTTTGAACTCAGGCTGCCATACCATACGAGCATTAACGGGCTTTACGGGGATTTGGAATTTCATGATGGAGCTGCGAGATTTAGTTTGAGAGATAACGAAACGAAAACAGCAGACAATCTTCCTGAAGGCGCTATGTATGAAGTAACTGAGCTGGAGACAAAAAAATATCAAGTCGGCACGACCAATAATAAAGGCGAAATCGTTAAAGATGATATAACAGAAGTTACATTTACAAATACAAAACGTCCTGATTTGTTGTTGTATAAAATCGTAACAGGTGAAACAGGAGACAAGACAAGAAAATTTACATTTGTTATACACCTTAAAGATAAGGACGGTAATCCGGTAAACGGAGACTATGAGTACATGGGCGGTGTGAAAAATGGTTTTGAACAGGAAACAACAAAACCTGAGGATGGAACGATAACATTTGTGGACGGTACGGCAGAAATATCTTTATCACACGGACAGCAGATCCTGCTTCAGAATCTTCCGCCTAAAGCAATTTATAAAATAACGGAAAAAGAAGCGAATCAAGATCATTATACGACAACTTATAATCAGAATACAGAAAGTGCAGAAGGAATATTAAATGACGATTTTGTCGTTGAAGTAGTAAATAAGAAAGGATTTGTGCCGAATACAGGAACCGGTGATATAAACAGACGCGGGATCGGTACATGGATTGCAGTTTCTATAGTTGCAATGCTGCTTCCGTTGTCAGTATGTTTTTTTCGTCGGCATAAAGGATTGACAAAATGACAGAGCAGAAAAAATCAATAAAAGAAGAACTATTATTTTTATTTTTGAAAATCGTTATTTTTGTGATGCTGCTTGCAATAATGTTTTTCTTTGTGTTCGGCATTTACCGCTGCAGTGACAATATGATGGCTCCGGCTGTGAAAGACGGAGACCTGGCTGTTTATTACCGACTGCAAAAAGAATTCAAACCGTCGGACATTGTCATTGTAGAAAAAAACGGAGAAACAGAGGCGCGCAGGATTATCGCGGGATGCGGCGACAGCGTAGATATTACGGCAGAGGGATTAAAAATCAATGGATATCTGCAGCAGGAAACAGGAATTTATATGGAAACACTTCCATATACAGAAGGGATTTCTTTTCCTCTTACAGTAGGAAAAGATGAATATTTTGTATTGGGAGATCATCGTACCGATGCGAAAGACAGCAGGATATATGGAACTGTTAAAAAAGAAGAAATCAAAGGTACGGTAATTACCCTGCTTCGTCACAGGGGATTTTAATCATAACTGCTTTTGGCAGATGATATATAAAAAGAAAGAAAAGAGGAAAAAAGAATGATAAACAAAAAAAGACTCGGAGCGTTATTAGCAGCAGGAACAATGATCGTGGGGATGAACATTACCGCTTTTGCACAAGATCCCAAAGCGATTCCGAATGTTGGAACAGGAACAGAGAATGCACCTGCTGTGGTTTCTGTTACAAAAGATTTTGAGATGGCGGAAGGTCTTTCTATTCCAAGTGTAACTTTTAATTTTGCCGCAGCCAAGGTAACGCCGGATGCTCCGGATGCTGCAATCCAGCCGATTCAATATAGCAGCGCTGATGCGAAAGGAAATGCAGACAATGGAAAATACATCCTCTCTAAAGAATCTGCAATTACATTCGGTGCATTTCCGCATGCCGGAGAATATGTTTATACAGTGACGGAAAACAAAGAAAATGCGGAGGGAGTTACTTATTCTGCAGATAAATATACATTGCGGGCACAAGTTGCGAATAAACAAGACGGTGGTTTGTATGTGAAAAACATAACGGCAGAAAAAGGAACAAACAACGGAACAGGTGAAAATAAAGTTGATCAAATTTTATTTACGAATACATATCGTAAAAATGCTTCCCTTATTATTGAAAAAAAGACAACCGGAGAACTGGCAGATAAGACGAAAAAATTTGATTTTACAATTACTTTTGAAAAATCAGCGACAGAAGGTACTTTGACTGATTTTACAGGTACAATTACAAGAAAAGGAAATACAACAGAGCAGCTCTCCTGTACAAACGGAAAAGCTGAATTCCAATTAGCAGACGGCGATAGACTGACTTTTACAGATCTTCCGGCAGGTACGAAATACAAAGTAACGGAAAAAGGGGTAACAGACGGATATGTGGCATATGTAAAGGTTACGGACAACGGAACACAGGGAATGGTTATTAACGGAACGGATGATAAAGACCTGGTTACTTCCGCCAATGGAAATTATATAGGCGAAAAAGAAAATAAGGTTGAATTTGAAAACAGATACAATGAAGTTCCGATCACAGGTATTATCATGAATAATCTTCCGTTTATTCTTATGATCGGCGCTGCTGTTGTTGCATTTGGCACGCTGTCTGTTATAAAAAGACGCAGAACGTCTGACAAATAGTGTTAAAAAACAGTGTTTAATTGGAAGAAAATCATTCGGACAGCGGATAAAGCGGTCAACTTGTTGATTGTATTGTGCTTTCTGCCGATCCTTTGTTATGGAATATATGTTTTGTGGGACTCGCAGCACATCAATCAACAGGCGGATGCTTCGCTTTATGAAACGTACCGCCCAACCGAAAAAACGGATTTGTCGTTTGAAGAACTTAAAAAACGTAATCCTGAAATATTAGGATGGCTTACGATAAAAGATACGAATATTGATTATCCGTTCGTGCAGGCAGAGAATAACTCGAAGTACGTCAATATGGATATATGGGGGAACTTTTCTTTATCTGGAAGTATTTTTCTTGATTGTCGAAACAAGAAAGATTTTTCGGATTTTAATCATATTGTTTATGGGCATCATATGGCAAAAGGCATTATGTTCGGAGAGATACAATATTATGAAGAAGCGACTTATTTTGAAAAGCATTTGGAAGGTTCTTTATATTATGAGAATGCATGGCATGATGTAGAATTTTTTGCTTTTCTTCATGCGGATGCATACGATACGACGGTGTTTGATCCTGCGCTGAACCAAGACAATATGCAGGATTATTTGGATTATATCAGGAAAAACGCAATCAATTACAGAGAACTTTCCTTTCAATCGAAAGAAAGATTTATCACATTATCTACCTGTACTTCGGATAGTACAAATGGCAGACATCTTCTGATCGGAAGAATTTTGAACAGAAAAGGAATGGATATTACAGATAATTATGAATAGAAAGAAAGCAGTCATGGATTATGGCTGCTTTTTTGCAATGGAGACGAGCCAAAGTCCGGGTTTGCCCGGAATTTTGGCGATCGCTTACAATTCCCAAATGTGCCTTTTGGCGCTTCCGGTGATTTAGGGACAGCTGTTACATCGGATCATCAATTCGAATGCAGAAGATTCACGAAACGAGGCGGAACGGAAAAGATGTATGAATTAAAAAACAGAAGAATAAACGGCTGATATATGAATAAAAGCGTGTTATAATCAAATGAAAGTTTTAGACAAGCAGTTTCCCGCAGAAACAGAGTGTGTTATTATGAGATTGTTTGAGCAAAATACTTTAGGAAAGTATAGAAGTTCTCGATATTTTACGAGAGGAGGATAAATATGAAGTTTATTTCGTGGAATGTGAATGGTATTCGGGCATGTGTGCAGAAAGGATTTTTGGACTTTTTTCATGAAGCAGATGCGGATATCTTCTGTATACAGGAATCAAAGATGCAGGAAGGGCAGTTGGAACTTGATCTTCCCGGATATTATCAATATTGGAATTATGCGGTGAGGAAAGGGTATTCAGGCACTGCGGTATTTACGAAAAAAGAGCCGCTGTCCGTAACTTACGGAATCGGGATCGAGGAACATGATCAGGAAGGCCGCGTCATTACATGTGAATTTGAAGAGTTTTATTTTGTTACGGTATATACGCCGAATTCACAAAATGAGCTGGCAAGACTGGATTATCGGATGCGGTGGGAAGATGATTTCCGTAAATATTTAAAAACTCTGGAGGAGAAAAAACCGGTTATCGTCACAGGCGATATGAATGTGGCGCATAAAGAAATTGATTTGAAAAATCCGAAAACAAACCGTAAAAATGCCGGATTTACAGATGAGGAAAGAGGAAAATTTACCGAACTTCTTGATGCGGGATTTATTGATACGTTCCGATATTTTTATCCGGATCAGGAAGGAGTTTATTCCTGGTGGTCTTATCGCTTCAGCGCCCGTGCGAAAAATGCCGGATGGCGGATTGACTATTTCTGCGTTTCGGACAGCTTGAAGAATCGATTGAAAGATGCGAAGATCCTGACAGATGTTATGGGATCGGATCATTGCCCTGTTGAGCTGGATATGGATTAAAAGAGAAAATAAATTTTTATAGAAAATAGTGGAACAGACAGGAGGTTATTCATATGACAAAGATTGATATTATTTCAGGATTTTTGGGAGCAGGGAAAACGACATTGATCAAGAAACTGCTTTTCGAGGCATTTGCCGGAGAACAGGTTGTTCTGATTGAAAATGAGTTTGGTGAGATCGGAATTGACGGCGGATTTCTCAAAGAATCGGGAATCGAGATCAGGGAAATGAATTCAGGTTGTATCTGCTGTTCCCTTGTCGGAGATTTTGGGAAATCTCTGCGGGAAGTTGTAGACACGTATCATCCGGATCGTATTTTGATCGAGCCTTCGGGAGTCGGAAAATTGTCAGATGTTATCAAAGCGGTTCGGGACGTACAAAATGAGATCGATGCGCAGTTAAACAGTTTTACGACAGTTGTAGATGTGACAAAATGCAGGATTTACAAAAAGAATTTCGGAGAATTTTTCAGTAATCAGATTGAGTATGCGGGAACTGTTATTCTGAGCCGTACAGATAAAGCGAAGCCGGAGAAGATAGAAGAAGGCATTGCTCTTTTAAGGGAATTAAATCCGAATGCGCCTTTTATTACAACTCCGATCGATCAGCTTGCGGGAAGCAAAATTTTAGAAACTATGGAATCGGGAAACTCAATGGAAGAGGAACTGTTGTCAGAACTTATCTGCCCTGAGTGCGGGCATCACCATGAGCATGGAGAACATTGCGGTCACGAACATCACCACGATCATGAGCACGATGTCCACGAACATCACCACGATCATGAGCATGACGCCCACGAACATCACCACGATCATGAGCACGACGCCCACGAACATCATCACGATCATGAGCATCATCATGATTGCGGCTGCGGTCATGACCATGCGGGACATCACCATCATCACGCTGATGAAGTGTTTACAAGCTGGGGACGGGAGACGATTCATGTGTATTCAAAGGATCGGATTGAGGAAATATTGACTATGCTCGAAAATGGAGAGGAATATGGCGAGATCCTTCGGGCGAAAGGTATGGTCAAAGGAGAAGACGGAGAGTGGATCTACTTTGATATGGTTCCGGGAGAGCATGAGGTCCGCATCGGAGCGCCGGAATATACCGGACGTATTTGCGTGATCGGGGCAAAAATACAGGAAGAAAAATTAGAAAGCCTGTTCGGTCTTTAAAAGGAAGAAAAAAATTTCAAAAAAGCGTTAAAGCAAAGCGATAGAAAGAAGGAGGCAGAAACGAAAATATGAATGAGCCGGATGTAATGGTTTATTTGATGACCGGTTTTTTAGACAGTGGAAAGACCGGATTTTTAAAATTTACGTTAGAACAGGATTATTTTCAGATTGACGGGAAAACGCTGCTTATTCTGTGTGAGGAAGGCGAAGATGAATATAATCCGATGGAAATGCTCAAATATGGTGTTGTGATCGAGCGAATCGAAGATCAGGAAGAGCTGACAGAAGAATATTTGGAAAAATTAGACCAAAAACATGAGCCTCAGAGAGTGGTCGTTGAATATAACGGAATGTGGAAGGTGAGCGATTTTGAGAAGATGAAGCTTCCCAAAGGCTGGGGAATCGAGCAGAAGATCACAACGGTAGATGCCAGTACGTTTCAGATGTATTTGACAAACTTAAAACCGCTTTTTGTTGAGATGGTAAGAGGAGCGGAAATGGTCCTTTTTAATCGATGTGAAGATATTAAGCCTCTGGCAGGTTACAGAAGAAGTGTGAAGGTAGTCAGTCCGCAGGCAGAGGTTATCTTTGAAGATGAACAAGGAGAAGTAGAAAATATTTTTGAGGATGCCGTACCATACGATCTGAATGCGCCTGTCATTGAGATCTTGCGGGAAGATTATGGGATATGGTATGTGGATATGATGGAAAACCCAGACCGTTACCGTGGAAAAGTCGTAGAATTTACAGCAAAAGTGTTGAAACCTGCTGGATTTCCGTCGAAAGTATTCCTCCCGGGAAGGATGGCAATGACATGCTGTGCCGATGACACTACGTTTTTGGGATATGTTTGCAGAAGCGCTTATGCCCCGAAATTAAAGCCCGGGCAATGGGTAAAGGTGCGGGCGAAAGTTCGTTTTGCCAATGTATCCGTTTATCGGGGCGAAGGCCCGGTTTTGGAAGCCGAAAATATAGAATTGGCAGAACCAATCGAAGAACTTGTTTATTTTAATTAAGAATGAAAAAAGATCTGAAGGAAAATCAAAGCAGATAAAGGGAACTGTATGCCGGCGAGATCATACAGGCAAAAATGTGAGAGCAAAAGGAGAAAATTGAATGAAATTTACAAAGATGCAAGGCATAGGAAACGACTATGTTTATGTGAACTGCTTGAAAGAAAAGATTGAAAATCCATCGGAATTGGCGAAAAAGATCAGTGATCGTCATTTTGGAGTCGGTTCAGACGGACTTATTATGATTAACCCGTCTGACAAAGCTGATTTTGAGATGGAAATGTATAATGCGGACGGTTCCCGCGGAGAAATGTGTGGGAACGGGATCCGCTGCGTGGCAAAATATGTATATGACTACGGATTGACGGATAAGACAAGCATTTCCATAGAGACATTGGCGGGGATCAAATATCTTGATCTGACCGTAGAGGACGGAAAAGTTGTCCTTGTTAAAGTAGATATGGGAAAACCGATCTTCAGTCCAGAACAAATTCCAGTCGTTTCACAGAGAGAAACGGTAGTGGATGAACCGATCGATATAGACGGGCAGGAATACAGAATGACGTGTGTCTCCATGGGAAATCCTCATGCAGTTGTGTTCATCGATCAAGATGTTTCGGAATTTCCTCTTGAAGAAATCGGGGTGAAGTTTGAAAATCACGAAAGATTTCCAAAGAGAGTGAATACGGAATTTGTGAATATCATCGATCGGCATACAGCGCAGATGCGTGTGTGGGAGCGCGGTTCAGGAGAAACGCTGGCATGCGGAACAGGGGCTTGCGCGGTAGCTGTGGCGTGTGTGTTAAACGGTCTGACAGAAGAGGAAGTTACAGTGAAACTTCTTGGAGGAGATCTGCAGATCAAGTGGGATAAAGAGAAAGATACAGTGTACATGACCGGTCCGGCGGAAGTTGTATTTGACGGAGAATGGAAATAACCCTTCGTTTCTATCTGCAAATCGGTATTGATATAAAGAGGGGAATCTATTCATTTGGATTAGATTCCCCTCTTTGTGTTGATTTGTCGTATAAGCTGGACGTTAATTTTTAACCATTTTACTTTATCGTTTTCTAATTATTTTCTTGATAAGCAGTATTAGCAAAAAATAAATTACACATACTACAATTCCTGCAGCACAACTCCATGAAGCCAATACATACCAAAGACTTTTCACTCTCTCAATTTGATAAGCGGCGATCTCTCCTCGTTCAAGAACAGTAAGCCCTAGTATCGCAATCGGAGTGCATGCGCCTAAAATGAATGCTATAACCGCCCCCAAAACCGTCAGTATTTTTTGATAAAATCTTACCTTTTTTAATGGATTACTTTTTAATTCGATATTTGTGTTTTGAACATCTATTTGCGTTTCCATTTCCACCAACTTTTTTTTGCACTCTTCACACTCGTTTAAATGTTTATCGATATCCTTTTTCGTTTGTTCAGATAATATATCATCTTGATATAACGGTAACAAATCGGAAACAATGTAGCATGGAAGTTTTTTATTCATTTTTCAACATCTCCTTTACAATTTTTTGTTTTCCTCTAAAAAAAGTTACTCTTGTCCAATTTTCTGTTTTGCCAATTATCTCTCCAATTTCAGCAAAAGATAAGTTGCTGATTAACCTTAAATACATTACTTCGCGTACAGGCTCATTCATATCATGTATCAACTGTAAGATTTCTTTTTGCTCCCATTGAACATTCATTTTTTGCGTATCCGTTATTTCCGGGATGTCATCATCTATGGATAAGGTTTCCTGGCGTTTTCTTAAATCTTTTAACCAGACATTTTTGGCAATTCCACACAACCAAGTCAATATGGAACTGTTTCCCTTAAATCGGTCAATGCATTGAACAGCTTGAAAGAAAGTTTCTTGAGTAAGTTCCTCTGCAATATCCACATTATTTGTCTTGCTCAATAAAAACAAAAATACTTTTCTTGAATACATCTCATATATTTCTTCAATCACTTGCGCTTTCAACCTCCTTCTACTCATTAGTGCCAAATTATGTTATTTTGTTACAATCATCTTAGTCAAAAGGAAAATAATTATAATATATAATCTCTTCATACATAATTTATGGCTGCAAAATACGAACTTCGTCAGCATACTTTGCGAAATCCCCAGTTCTTTTGCCGGTTCCGTAACAGTGATCTTCTTTTCTTTCCGCTATTTCTTGAAACAAAAGAATTTTTAAAGTTAGGAAAATGAGCAGTTCTTACCTGCAGGTCAGCGGAATGCCTAAATCAGTTGTTGCGAGTATGCTGGGGCATACGGAAGAAGTGAAAGAATAATATTATACTTATGATACTTCAAAACTTGATGAAAAGAAAAAGATTATCCAGACGCGCAACGCCAAATCCAAAAATCTGACATGCGCCGGATAATCCAAACCAAAGCCAACCGGCTTTTTCTCTCTGTAAAAATGAAAAACCCCCGTAAAAACGAGGGTGAATCGGAGTGACAGGATTCGAACCTGCGGCCTCTACGTCCCGAACGTAGCGCTCTACCAAGCTGAGCCACACTCCGATAAAATAAGGAATCTGCTGTTCACAAATTCCAAGCTACGGAAAAGGGACTTGAACCCCTACTAACAGAGTCAGAGTCTGCTGTGCTGCCAATTACACCATTCCGCATTGTTGTATTTTGTTGTTTCCCGTAGGCAACATGGTTATTATATCAGACTCGAAAAAAAAATCAAGTGTTTTTTTGAAAAAAATGAAAAAAATTGTATTTTAGAAAAATGTAAAAGTAAATTCCGGTATGTAAGATCCGATACATAGAAAATGATTCTCTATGTATCGGATGCTTTTTGCATGGCGGAGCGCCAAAGTACAGGCTTGTCTGAGACATTGGCGACCACTTCCGGTGATTAGTTGAATCCGATCAGCCTCCGTGCGACGCTGTAAGCCAGAGACGATACTTTGCGGCCGGATCTTCCCGGAAGATTCATTGTCTGTCCGAGGATGCCGTAGCGGATCTTTACATAAGTTTTGTAGTCTTTCCGTTTCAGGAAGTTCCAAAGTTCTTTCTTTTTTATCAGATTATCTGGTTTTTTTGAACGAATACATAAGATGGATGAAACTGTCATCATGATCGCGAGATAATTGATCATGTATTTTCGAAGCTTTTTGCTTTCTACCATTCGGAGAGAATACATGGAAATCATCATCTTTGTCACGAATAATTGCTGGTCGATCCTTCCGATCATAATTTTCTCGTTAACGGACTGATCTTCGCGTCCGATAAAATATCGATAAAAGTCTACGTTCAGGTAATAAAGAGTGCGTACATGAGGCAGCGGATAATACACATAAATATTATCTACATAGAATGTATGCTTTGGCAGTTTTAACTGGCAAAGTTTTAGCAGCTCTGTCCGGTAGAGGACGGAATGCATTAAAATGTATTGGTCAAGACGGAAATGTCCGATATCATCCCAGCGGAAAATTTTATTTTCAGGGAGGACATTATCATAGCGGATTACTTTTTTATGTTCCATTCCGACTTTCTCATAGACGTAGTTTGAAATGACCATATCGACCAAAGTGTCCTGTTCAACAAATTCTTTGACTGTGTCCAGAAGTTGAAACAGAGCGTTTTCGTCCACCCAATCGTCGCTGTCTACAACTTTGAAATATTTTCCGGAGGCATGGGAAAGTCCACAGTTCACGGCGTCGCCGTGCCCTCCGTTTTCTTTTTGGATTGCTTTGACAATCGTCGGGTATTGGGCTTCATACCGCTCGGCGATCTCCTGTGTTCCGTCTTTCGATCCGTCGTTGACGATGAGGATCTCGACGTCTTCTCCGCCGACAAGAATGGAACGAATCGCTTTTTCCATATAAGCTTCCGAGTTGTAGCAGGGAATTGCAAATGAAATGTATTTCATATCGTACCTCCTGATTTTTGTCTTTCGAGGCAGTCGGAAATCAGACGTTCGCTTCATCCAGTCTATTTCGCTCCTGCCTATGGTGTAGTATACATTAGTTATTGTATATTGTAAAATTTAATTTTTTCATATATAGTAAAGATGTTGCTGTGAATGTGGGAAAAGACCACAGTCACGGAAGAAGGTCGGAAAGGAAAACAACGTGTTACGGCGGGGGTGATCTGCCGGTTTTGGTAAGGAGGAAGAAATGAAGAAAAACGTGATCGTAGGACAGTCGGGCGGACCGACAGCGGTTATCAATGCAAGTTTATACGGAGTCGTAGCCGAAGCATTAAGGAGAAACGATTCTTTCGGCAAGGTGTACGGAATGATTAACGGGATCGAGGGATTCGCCGAAGGCAAGGTTATGGATATGGAAGATCTGAATCGTTCAGGAGAGCTGGAATTAGTAAAGACGACGCCGGGATCTTATCTTGGTTCCTGCAGATATAAACTGCCGAAAGACTTGAATGATGGAATATATCCGAAGTTATTCGAAAGATTTGCAGAATATAATATCGGTTATTTCTTTTATATCGGAGGCAATGATTCCATGGACACAGTGAGCAAATTGTCTCGTTATGCGAAGCAGATCGGAAGCGATATTTCTTTTATGGGGATCCCGAAGACGATTGATAACGATCTTGTGAATACAGATCATACGCCGGGATTCGGAAGCGCGGCAAAATATGTGGCATCAACTGTCAGAGAAATTGCCGTTGACGCGTCTGTGTATGACAATAAAAAATCTGTGACGATCGTTGAAGTTATGGGGCGTCATGCAGGATGGCTTACAGCGGCAAGTGCGTTGGCACGAAAATTCGAAGGAGATAACCCGGTGTTGATCTATCTGCCGGAAATTGCATTTGACACAGAACGTTTTATAGAAGATGTGAGAGAGGCGCTTGAAAAAATATCTAATGTGATCGTCTGTATTTCAGAAGGGATCAACGATGGAAAAGGAACGTTTATTTGTGAGCTTGCCAGCGATGTAGGCGTGGATACGTTTGGGCATAAAATGCTGACCGGATCTGGAAAATATTTGGAAAATCTCGTAAAAGAGCGTCTTGGTGTGAAAGTGCGTTCCGTAGAAATGAACGTAAGCCAAAGATGTTCCTCTGCAATGCTTTCTGCCACAGATTTGCAGGAGGCGGTTGACTCCGGCGCATATGGAGTGAGATGTGCGTTAGAAGGGGAAAGCGGGAAAATGATCGCTTTCGTGAGAGCAGAAGGGGATGAATATGAGTTAGGATATGAGGCGAAAGACGTCAATGAGATCTGTAATCGGGAGAAAGGCGTACCGGTCGAATGGATCACAAAGAATGGTTCGGATGTGAGCGAAGAGTTTATCCGATATGCAAGACCATTGATTCAAGGGGAAGTGCAGGTTCCGCAGCAGGATGGACTTCCGTTGTTTGCTTACAGAAAATAGAGACAGAGCGTGAGAAGATCAGTGTATGGAAGCAAAGATTGTTTGTGTGTATGCGGAGGAAGCATATCATGCAGCAAGAGGGATAGTGCAGTATGCACAATAAGCGCACAGTGCAGCATGCAGAATGAGCGCACAGCATATTGAAAAGGTTTTTCGTGGGTGTTATACTAAAGAAAATACTTTTATAAAGTATATTTCGGAGGGAATATGGCAGGGAATAAAATGACCAATATGGAGGTAAAGCGGAAGAACAGAAACCGTATTTACCGTTATATGCAGAGAAGCGGAGTCGTTTCAAATCCGGATATCGCGTATGAACTGAAATTAAGCCTTCCAACGGTAACTCAAAACACGAAAGAGTTGATTGAGATGGGGCTGCTGAAGGAAAACGGCGAGCTGGAATCTACGGGAGGCAGAAAGGCGAAAGCGCTCTCTGTTGAGAAAAATGCAAAACTGGCGGCAGGAATTGATCTTACCAAAAATCACATAGGGCTTCTTCTTACGAATCTGGCGGGAGATATTTTAAAATATGAGAGAATGAAATTTCCCTTTTCCAGGAACGATGCTTATTTTTCGGGAGTAAACGATCAGCTTGAAGCATTTCTCGGAGAGTGTGGGATCGAGAAAGAGAAGGTGCTGGGAATAGGCATTTCCGTTCCTGGAATTGTAGATCTTGAGAAAAAAGAAATTACAAATTCCCATGCATTAGGGATCGAGAAGCTTCCGTTTGAAGAGATAGAACAGTATTTTGCGCTTCCTTGTGTATTTCTCAATGACGCGAACGCCGGGGCATATGCGGAAGGAATCCGGCTCAATGCAGAAAAGAGATTTTTCTATCTTTCTTTAAGTAATACAGTAGGAGGAGCCGTTTTTGACAGAGGAACGCTGATCTATGGAAGCGGTTTTCGCTGCGGGGAAGTGGGGCATATGACGATCGTTCCGAACGGGGAGATGTGTTATTGCGGAAAGGACGGCTGCTTGGATTCTTATTGTAATGCAAAACGGCTGTCAGAACTTGCAGATGGAAAACTGGAAGATTTCTTTATGGGATTAAAGCAGAAAAAAGAACTATTTGCCAGGGAATGGGAACGATATGCGTCATATCTTGCAATCGCAGTCAATAATATTCATATGGTGCTGGATTGTGACATTATTTTGGGCGGATATGTAGGCAGTTATCTGAGTGATTATATAGGGCAGATCAGGGGTGAAGTATCCAAACGGAATACCTTTGCCGAAGACGGCATGTTTATCCGGGAATGTAATTATAAAACAGGCGCGGCAGCATTGGGCGCGGCGTTATATGTGATCGAGGCGTTTGTAGAACAGATTTAAGGATACAGTTCGATCGAAGATCTGTGAGTTCGAAACTTTCGCAAAACAGAAAAACAGAAAAAGAGATGAGTGATAACGGTATGAAGAGAAAATTCTTCGTACCGTTTTTTTTGCAATGGCGCCCGCTTACAATATCGGAATGTGCCTTTTGGAACTTCCGGTGATTGATTGCACATGGAAATTTTTCTTAGCGTTATTGTGATAATTGACAAAAAGAAAAAGTAAAAAATAGTAAAACTAGCTGAAAAAGAAGAATAACAGAGTCTGTCTATTGACAAAATGTGAGATGAAAACTATAATTTAGATACTTAATAAAACTATTTAATAAAGTGATTTACAAAAAGGGAGGAAATAAAAATGGATGGAAAAATGAAAGTTGCAGTTATGAATGGAATCGGACAGATGGGATTTGAAGAGAGAGAGATCCCGAAGCCAAAAGCAGACGAGGTGCTTGTAAAATTGGAGTATGTAGGAATCTGTGGTTCAGACCTTCATTATTATGAAACAGGAGCGATCGGCGATTATGTCGTGAAACCGCCGTTCGTATTAGGGCATGAGCCTGGAGGCGTTGTAGTAGAGGTTGGAGAAGACGTTCACCATCTGAAGGCAGGCGACCGTGTGGCGCTGGAGCCGGGAAAGACTTGCGGACATTGCGAATTTTGTAAAGAAGGAAAGTATAATCTTTGCCCGGACGTTGTCTTTTTTGCGACGCCTCCGGTAGATGGAGTATTTCAGGAGTATGTGGCTCATGAAGCGGATCTTTGTTTTAAACTGCCGGAAAATGTAAGTACGCTGGAAGGAGCGTTGATCGAGCCTTTGGCAGTTGGATTCCATGCAGCAATACAAGGAGACGCGCACTTAGGCCAGAAGGCGGTCGTTATGGGCGCAGGATGTATCGGCCTTGTTTCTATGATGGCATTAAAGGCGCGCGGCGTATCGGAAGTATATGTCGTAGATATTATGGACAAACGTTTGGAAAAGGCGATGGAACTGGGCGCGTCAGGAGTGATCAACGGAGCGAAGGAAAATGTGCTGGATCGGGTAAATGAATTGACAAATGGAAAAGGAATGAATCTTGTCGTTGAGACTGCGGGAACAGAAATCACAACAAGGCAGGCGATTCAGATTGCCAAGAAAGGTTCTAACATTGTTTTGGTCGGATACAGCAAAACAGGAGAGATGACATTGCCGATGAGTCTTGTGCTGGATAAAGAACTTACATTTAAGACAGTATTCCGCTATCGTCATATTTATCCGATGGCGATCGAGGCAGTTGCTTCCGGTAAAGTAAATCTGAAAGGAATTGTGACAGATATCTTTCCGCTGGATGAGGTTCAAAAAGCGATGGATTATAGTGTGAATAATAAAGCGGATATTGTAAAAGCAGTGATTAAGATTACGGAAGATTAAAGTTGATAATATGTGCCGACAGTATTTATATGGCAGTGGAGGAAGAGCAATGGAAAATAAGGATACGAATATTAAGATCCCGTTGATCAGTAAGATCGCTTATGGAATGGGAGATGTCGGCTGTAATTTCAGTTGGATGTTTGTAGGTAATTTTTTAATGATTTTTTATACAGATGTGTTTGGGATCAGCATGAGCGCGGTTGCAGGATTGATGTTGTTCTCCAGATTTTGGGATGCCGTTAACGACCCGATCGTAGGAGCGCTGAGCGATAAGACGCATACAAGATGGGGCAGATACCGTCCATGGCTTCTGATCGCGGCTCCGCTGACCGCCCTTATTTTGATCATTTCGTTTTGGGCGCATCCGAACTGGTCGTCAACAGCTAAGATTGTCTATATGGCAATTACATATTGTATTTTAGTTTTGGGTTATACCTGCGTGAATATTCCGTATGGCACTTTGTGCGGAGCAATGACTCAAAATATTGAGGAACGTGCGAAAATCAATACATTTCGTTCCGTAAGTGCGATGATTGCCATCGGAATTATCAATATTATTACGGTTCCTTTTATTTCGTTTCTCGGCAAAGGAAACGATCAAAGAGGATACCTTCTCGTAGCAGTTGTTTACGGATGTATTTTTGCGGCATGTCATATTTTCTGCTTCGCGAAAACGAAAGAAGCGGTGGAAGTTCCGGAAAAACAGAGAATCTCCCTGAAGACGCAGCTTCAGGCGGTGATCCAAAACAAGCCATATCTGATCGCGGTTGTCGGACAGTTTCTGTTTGGAGTAACTCTTTATGGAAGAAATGCTGACGCGTTATATTATTTTACTTATGTGGAGGGAAATAAAGCGTTGTTCAGTACATATTCGTTATGTATTATTATTCCGTCCATTATCGGAGCGGCCTGTTTTCCGCCGCTGTTCAGGCTGACGAATAATAAGGGGCGCTCGGCATCTATCTTTGCATTTATGACAGGCATCAGTATGTTTATGATGTATTTCTTTAGTGTGGAGGCTTCCCCGATCCCGTTTTATATCTTCTCCTGTCTGGCGCAGTTTTTCTTCTCGGGATTTAATACGGCGATTTATGCGATCATTCCGGATTGTGTAGAGTACGGAGAATGGAAGACGGGGCTTCGCAACGACGGATTTCAGTATGCATTTATTTCTCTTGGAAATAAAGTAGGTATGGCTATTGGAACATCGGTCCTGGCTGCGGTTCTGGGAGCTTGCGGATATGCTGCAAATACACAGCAAAATCCGGTTGTTTTGGCGGTGATGAAACATTCCTTTACAACGATCCCGGGAATTTTGTGGGTGATAACGGCAGTTGTATTATTTTTTTACCGTTTGAATAAAAAGTCGTATAATAGGATCGTAAAAGAAATTCAGGAGAGGAAGGGAAAAGAAAATGTATGATGTAGCAGCGTTAGGGGAACTGTTGATTGATTTTATTCAAAACGGAAAGAGCGAACAGGGAAATCTCCTTTTTGAAGCAAATCCCGGAGGGGCTCCCTGCAATGTCCTGGCAATGCTGAAAAACCTGGGATATAAAACTGCTTTTATCGGAAAGGTCGGAGAAGACTCTTTCGGGCGGCTTTTGGCACATACTTTGGAAAAGGCGGGAATAGAAACGAAAGGGCTCTTGTATGATCAGGAAATTCCGACAACACTTGCGCTTGTGCATAACACAGAAGACGGGGACAGAGAATTTTCGTTCTATAGAAATCCCGGCGCTGATGTAATGCTGCGCGAAAATGAGATTCAGTACGATCTCATAAAGGACTGCCGGATCTTTCATTTCGGTTCTTTGTCCATGACATCTGAGCCGGCAAAAACGGCGACAAGAGCGGCGCTTGAGTTTGCAAAAAAGGAAAATAAAATGATCTCTTTTGATCCGAATTTAAGAATGCCGCTCTGGAAAAGTGAAGAGCAGGCGAAAGCGGCGATCTGGTATGGAATCGAACAATGCGATCTATTAAAGATCGCAGATAATGAGATCCAATGGCTGACAGGGGAGTCGGATTTTGATAAGGGGGCAGAACAGATAAAAGCGCGTTCGAAGGTAAGGCTGCTTAACGTTACCCTCGGAAAAGAAGGAAGTATTGCTTATTACAAAGATAAAAAGATCTGTGCCGAACCATTTGTGAATGAACGCACAATCGATACAACAGGGGCTGGAGATACATTTTGTGCATGTATATTAGGCAGTGTTTTAGAGTATGGTTTAGAAGATCTTTCAGATAATATCCTTTATGGAATGCTTCGCAGGGCGAATGCTGCGGCTTCTCTTGTGACAATGAGAAAGGGCGCGATCCGTTCGATGCCGCGTGAAGAGGAGATCAAAGATCTTCTGTATAAAGGTTAAGTATATGTTTTTATGATTTCTTCGGCAATGAACCGTTTGGCGATGCAGCGGTCCATTGCCTGTTTTTCTATGTATCGATGTGCCTCGGGTTCGCTCATTTTCAATTCACTGATCAGAATCCATTTGGCTTTGTTGACAAGGCGGATCTCTGCCATCTTTTCTTCGATAGAAGAGGATTTTTTCTCGAATTGTCTCAGTCGTTCTCTGGCGCTTTCCATCCAGCTTAGGGCATAGAGCAGCGTCGGTTTTGATGTTGGTTTCGGTAAGGTGAAGACACCGTATTCGGCAACCTTGTCATGGATCGCGTCATGGATATCGCTTTTTACTAAAAGAAGTACGGCAGACTGCTTGGCGCTGCAAGTGTCGATTGCAAAACGCGTGCCGGCATCGTCAGACAGAGGGGCGTTGATGATGATAAAATCAAAAGTCTTTTCAGCAAGGATACGCTTTGCGGCGCTGACGCTTGATACACTGTGAAGCGGAAAATACCTTGTCTTAGGTAAAAGACCGGTTAGGACAGTGGTAAAACTGTCTGTCGAAGACACAACGAGCGTACTGTAAACACGTTCTTTTAAACTCATTTTACACCCCTCCTTTGTCTGATTTGTATGATCACATTAATCTTTCATCATTTCGATAAATATTAAGAATCATATCTGGTATATATTGTTTGATAAACCTGCTGTTTGCGGCTTTTATCCATGCTGTCTGAAAATCTCCGGGCAACTGTTCGAATTGTGCAAGAGTATCGGTATCAGCTTTATACAAGTTCATGTCAGCGGGAGCCGGAAGTTCCGGCTTATTTTTCATGCCGTCCAAAACTGCATAGATGATCAGGGCAAATGCCAGATAAGTATTTGCGGACGGATCGGGAGAACGAAGTTCTGCGCGGCAGTATTCTCCGACAGCTGCGGGAACACGGATAAGCTGGGAACGATTCTGTCTGGACCAGGAGATGTATCTTGGCGCTTTGTGGCTGCCGAAACGACGATAGGAATCTTCAGATGGATTTAGAAAGACCGTCATGTCAGCCGTTTTACTTAAAATTCCTGCAATTATATCATCCATATGATCCTGATGGTCGGAAGTTTTGACCGATATATTAATATGGAATCCGGTACCGGGTTTGTTTTCCAACGGTTTCGGACTGAAATCGGCAAACAGTCCGTTGCTTCCGGCAATCGTTCTTACAACGGTCTGAAAAGTCATGACGTTGTCTGCGGCAGTGAGCGGATCTGAATAGCGAAAATCGATCTCGTTTTGTCCGGGGCCTTCTTCGTGATGGGAACTTTCAGGCTGAATGCCCATCTGTTCCAGTGTCAGGCAGACTTCTCTTCGAATATTCTCTCCTTTGTCTTCGGGCGCGATATCCATATAACTTGCTGTATCATACGGATCTTTTGTGGGATTTCCGTTATCATCTAAATTAAACAGATAAAATTCCTGCTCTGCGCCGAAGTAGAATTGACATCCGGCGTCTTCTGCTGTCTGAACTGCCTTTTTTAAAATCGAACGTGTGTCGCATTCAAAGACCGTTCCGTCTGGATAAGTGATGCTGCAGAACATTCTTACGACACGCCCGTGTTCCGGTCGCCATGGAAGAGGCATGAGTGTGTCTGCATCAGGATGCAGGAAGAGATCTGAATTACTTTCATCGCCGAATCCGGCGATAGCAGACGCGTCAATGGCAATGCCGTACTGAAAAGCACGGGGGAGTTCCTGCGGCATGATCGATATATTTTTCTGTTTTCCGAATACATCACAAAAGACAAGTCGGATAAATTTTACATCTTCCTCCTGCACATATTGGATGACCTCTTCTTTTGAATATTTCATAAACCTACCTACTTTCTACTGCAATCGATTGACTGCTGCTGTATTTGAATTTCGGGGACGTTTTATTATCTAATTCGTCACATACATTTGCTTAAACGGATTTTTGCTGTCCGGTGTGATGACTGTAAAAGGAGCGGATAAAAGGTCTTCAATATCAGATCCGAATTCTGTGCAGTACTCGGATAAATAGCCGAGGATTTCTCTGAGATCTTCTTCCTGCGCCGGTCTGGCGGTTACCTGTTTTGGAAAATGGATCTTGTCGCAGTTTCCGCGCAGGAACATTTTGCCGCCGTGCATTCCGGTACAGGGGAAATTGCCTACGATCTTTTTCCCGTCTGTATGAAGGCCGAGAACGATGATGATACCGCCTGCCTGATATTCCCCGAGAAAACTTCCGGCATGCCCGCCGATGATCATGACAGGGATTTTTTCTTTGTAAGATTTCATATGGATTCCGGCGCGATATCCGGCGTTTCCCTGAATATAGATCTTTCCGCCGCGCATTGCATAACCTGCGGCGTCGCCGATATTGCCGTGAATGAGGATCTTTCCTTCATTCATCGTATCGCCAACGGCGTCTTGCGCGTTGCCGTTTACTTTGATCACTGCGTTGTTTAAGTAAGAACCAAGCGCGTTTCCGGGGATTCCGTTGATCGTAAGATTTTTGTCTGACATACCGGAGGCAATAAATCTTTGCCCGCAGCAGTTCTCAATCGTACAGTCACGTTCTGCATTGCGCAGCGCTTCGTTTACAGTTTTATAATCTAAATCAGCAGCATTGATTATTTTCATATTATATCATACCTCCGATTATTTGTTTGAAAATTCTTTTGATTTTTATTCCCCTGCATGAGAGATGCCGAGGATTTCAAGTTCTTTTTCCGTAAGGCCGATTCCACGCAGCATCAGGCGGTTTCCGCGAAGCGCTTCTATGGAATTGATTCCCATACCGCCCATTAATTCTTTGATCTCATGTTTCCAGGCGGTCATCAGATTGATCAGCCGTCTGCTTCCTGTCTCAGGATCCAGTCTTTGAACAAGCTCAGGACGCTGCGTCGCGATGCCCCAGTTGCATTTGCCGCTCTGACATGTACGGCAGAGATGGCATCCAAGGGCGAGAAGAGCTGCGGTTGCAACATAGCAGGCGTCTGCGCCGAGGGCGATGGCTTTTACTACATCTGCTGCACTTCGGATGCTGCCTCCGACTACGAGAGAAACATTGTTTCTGATCCCTTCGTCGCGGAGTCTTTGATCGACAGAAGCAAGTGCAAGTTCAATAGGAATTCCGACATGATCACGAATTCTTGTCGGCGCGGCTCCTGTACCTCCGCGAAATCCGTCAATGGCGATGATATCGGCTCCGCTTCGGGCAATGCCGCTTGCGATTGCAGCAATATTATGTACGGCGGCTACCTTTACGATGATCGGTTTTTTATAGTTGACTGCTTCCTTTAAAGAAAAAACGAGCTGACGCAGATCTTCAATCGAATAAATGTCGTGGTGAGGCGCGGGAGAAATAGCATCTGAGCCTTCGGGGATCATTCGGGTACGGGAAACATCGCCTACGATCTTCGCGCCCGGAAGATGACCTCCGATGCCGGGTTTTGCACCCTGTCCCATCTTGATCTCGATAGCGGCTCCGGTATTCAGGTAGTCTTCATGAACTCCGAATCGGCCGGAAGCGACCTGTACGATCGTGTTCTCTCCATAACAATAGAAATCTTCGTGAAGTCCTCCCTCTCCTGTGTTATATAAGATGCCAAGTTCTGTCGCTGCCAAAGCCAAAGATTTGTGAGCGTTATAACTGATCGAGCCATAGCTCATAGCGGAAAACATGACCGGCATAGAAAGTTCTAATTGAGGCGGCAGTGTGCAGTCCAGTCTGCCGTCTTCGGATCTGTGGATTTTTTGTGGTTTTTTCCCAAGATATACTTTTGTTTCCATAGGTTCCCGCAAAGGATCGATCGAAGGATTTGTAACCTGTGATGCATTGATCAGTATCTTGTCCCAATAAACGGGAAAAGGTTTCGGATTTCCCATAGAAGAGAGAAGGACACCGCCGCTTTCTGCCTGCTTATAGATCTCCTTGATTGTGTCGTTGGACCAGTTGGAATTCTCCCGGAACGTACAGTCGTTTTTGACGATTTTCAGCGCTCTGGTCGGACATAGGGCGACACAGCGCTGGCAGTTGACACATTTTGATTCGTCGCATGTCATCAGGCGGTGTTCTTCATCAAAATGATGAACGTCGTTTGCACATTGCCGTTCACAGATCCGGCATGCAATACATCTGTCTGCGTTTCTGATTACTTCAAATTCCGGATAGATAAATTCTACATTCATTAAAATGCACCTTCCTTTACTTTAACGATAACAGGTTCTCCGCCTGCCGGAGCCCAGATGTTTTCTGCATCCGGTTCTATCGCGCGGATCGCCGACTCTTCACTGGCGATAAATATTTTATCTTCTTTCTCTCCTACAACCATGGAACGGAGTTTTAAACGGTCATTGAGCGCCATCAGTCCTCCGTTAAAGCCGAATACAATAGAGAATGGTCCGGTGATCAGAAAACTTGAGAACATTGTTCTTAGATAAATGGATTTCTCCTGTTCGCTTAAATCTTCTTTTGATGCGATGGTGCTCCAAAACGGCGCTGCGATCACGCTGGCTGCTTCCTCAAGAGAAAGCCCTTGAACGCGCAGCAGATAATCCATAATATAGGTGATCACTTCCGTATCGGTCTGAAGAGTGCATTTGTAGCCGAACATCTCAATGAATCGGCGGTTTGCGTCATAGGAAGAGATTTCGCCGTTGTGTACGATGGAATAATCGAGCAGTGTGAAGGGATGCGCGCCTCCCCACCAGCCCGGGGTGTTCGTCGGATATCGTCCGTGTGCAGTCCAGGAATATCCTTCATATTCTTCCAGTTTATAAAAGACGCCTACGTCCTCAGGAAAACCGACTGCTTTGAATGTTCCCATATTTTGACCGCTGGAAAAGACATAGGCGCCGGACATTTCTGCGTTGATTTTCATGACCGTTTTGGCTACAAACTCTTTTTCATCCAGCTGAAGGGCGGTCAGAACGGATTTTAATGGGGCGACGAAATATCTCCATATAATAGGTTCGTCTGTGATCGATGGGATCTTACGGGTCGGGATGATCTCCGACTGTACGATTTCGAACTGTTCTTTTAAATATGCCTCGCACTCTTTGCGGGTGCTGCGGGAATCAAAAAAGATATGTAATGCATAAAAATCTTTATAGTCAGGGTAAATACCGTAGCCGGCAAAACCTCCGCCTAATCCGTTAGAACGGTCGTGCATCGGTTTCATAGAATTTGTGATCATTTCACCGGACATTTTCTTGCCTTCTTTAGAAATTACTGCCGAAATTGCACATCCGGAAGGGATCCGTACTTGACCTTCGATTTTCATAATATTTTAGACCTTCCTTTCAGAAAAAATAAAAAAGAAAAGACGCTCATTCTGAGGGCAGATAAATTCTGCTCTGAAAATGAACGCCTTTGCTCATAATTAATATATATACAACGGCTGGAATTGTTTGTCAATCTCTTTTTGTCCTTGAGTTTCCGCAGTTTTATCCACAGACCTCTGA
>OGRC01000681.1_pt1 | contig 26631 bp, 15 predicted proteins | sample 1553431 | NCBI WGS metagenome assembly OGRC01 (sample SAMEA2580064, study PRJEB22360) | human gut metagenome | biome: human gut; feature: human-associated habitat; material: faeces | place: Denmark | collected 2008/2010
CTACACTGGAAAAAAAGGTACTCGTAGTAGATGCCGACCCGCAAGCTAATGCCTCCTCCGGTCTGGGAGTGGACATCAAGCAGTCGGAATGTACTATCTATGAATGTATCATTGACAGAGCCAACGTACAGGACGCTATCCATGATACCGAAATTGATTCTTTAAAAGTAATCTCTTCGCACATCAATCTTGTAGGAGCAGAGATTGAAATGCTGAACCTCCCAAACCGCGAAAAGATACTGAAAGAAGTACTTACTCCTTTGAAGAAAGAATATGACTATATCCTGATAGACTGTTCTCCTTCATTAGGACTTATTACAATCAATGCCCTGACGGCAGCCGATTCTGTGATTATCCCCGTGCAGGCCGAATATTTTGCTCTCGAAGGGATCAGCAAACTGCTGAACACAATCAAGATTATCAAGTCGAAATTGAATCCGGCATTGGAAATCGAAGGTTTCCTGCTGACGATGTACGATTCACGCCTGCGCCAGGCAAACCAAATCTACGATGAAGTAAAACGCCACTTCCAGGAACTGGTGTTCAACACCGTAATTCAACGAAATGTGAAACTGAGCGAGGCTCCCAGCTACGGTGTCCCGACTATTCTTTATGATGCGGATTCCACCGGTGCCAAGAACCATCTGGCTCTTGCTAAAGAGATTATTAACCGTAATAAATAAGTAACGAAGAAGATATGGCAACACAAAAAAGAAATGCATTAGGACGCGGACTTGACGCCTTGCTCTCAATGGATGATGTGAAAACCGAAGGTTCTTCTTCCATTAACGAAATAGAGTTAGCTAAGATTTCAGTCAACCCTAACCAGCCTCGCCGTGAGTTTGACGAAACGGCCTTGCAGGAACTGGCTGATTCAATAGCAGAAATAGGTATCATCCAACCGATCACTTTACGTAAGGTATCGGACAATGAATACCAAATTATCGCAGGTGAACGCCGCTACCGTGCTTCACAGAGAGCCGGATTAAAAACAATCCCTGCTTACATCCGCACAGCCGACGACGAAAACATGATGGAAATGGCGCTGATCGAGAATATCCAGCGTGAAGACCTGAATGCTGTAGAAATCGCATTGGCTTATCAACATCTGCTAGACCAATATGAACTGACCCAAGAACGCCTTAGCGAGCGTATCGGCAAGAACCGGACGACTATCGCCAATTACTTGCGTCTGCTCAAGCTACCCGCTCCTATCCAAATGGCGCTACAAAACAAGCTGTTAGACATGGGACATGCCCGTGCGTTGATTTCATTAGGCGACCCTAAACTACAAGTAAAAATATTCGAAGAAATACAAGAACACGGATATTCAGTCCGCAAAGTCGAAGAGATTGTAAAATCATTAAGTGAAGGTGAAGCTGTGAAAAGCGGTACGCGGAAAATAACTCCGAAACGTGCCAAACTTCCGGAAGAATTTAACTTACTGAAGCAACAACTCTCAGGCTTTTTCAGCACCAAGGTACAACTCACTTGCTCCGAAAAGGGGAAAGGGAAAATTAGTATTCCTTTCAGTAATGAGGAGGAACTGGAACGTATCATGGAAATCTTCGATACGCTAAAGAAATAAATGACAAGAAAAAACAAGAAATATCAGTTACTAATCAACACCCTGCTTCTCTGTTTTTTACAGATGGCAGGGATTGATGTGTATGCACAAGCCCCTGTAACTCCAGTTCAGAAAGATACTATCATTACGCGCCGAGAACCGCCAAAAGCCCGTGCACGAAGGCATCGTGACCCTATGCAAGAGCAAGATTCATTGCGAAAAGACAGTATAGTGTTACCACCTAAGCATCTTCAGTCTATTGACAGTTTATCGGCAGCTAAAATACAAGTAGCCGACAGCCTTGATGCAGCCAACAAAAAAGAACTGAAGAAGATAGAACAGCCGGCAGCCATTGTCGTGAATACCGATACGGTTCCGCCTCCATCCCAAGACATTAATAAAAAGATATTCGTACCTAATCCGACCAAAGCTACCTGGCTTGCCGTCGTATTCCCGGGTGGAGGACAGATTTACAACCGCAAATACTGGAAACTGCCTATTATATATGGAGGATTTGCCGGTTGTGCGTATGCCTTGAGTTGGAATGGCAAGATGTATAAAGACTATTCGCAAGCCTATTTGGACATTATGGACAGCAATCCAAACACTAAAAGTTATGAAGATCTGCTGCCCCCTAATTCCTCTTACAACGAGGAACAATTAAAAAGTACGTTAAAACGAAGAAAGGATATGTTCCGGCGTTACCGGGACCTTAGTATATTTGCATTTATCGGAGTTTACCTCATCTCTATCATTGACGCTTATGTAGATGCCGAGTTGTCCAACTTCGATATAACCCCCGACCTAAGTATGAAAGTGGAACCGGCAGTTATCGACAATAACAACCAGTTCCGTTCAAATAGTTTGAAAAGCAAATCGGTCGGCTTGCAATGCGTATTACGATTTTAAAAACACAATTTAGATTGATCTTATTATTGAAGCATGAAGAAATTAGTTAACTATTGTTCGATTATTCTTCTTTTACTATTGGCAACATCCCAAGTAAAAGCCCAAAGTGTAGATGTGGTGATTCGTGAAAATGGTACAGAACGTAAGGAAAGCATCGACCTGCCTATGAGTATGACTTATCCGCTCGACAGTTTGCTGAACGATTGGAAAGCCAAAAATTACATTGATCTGGGCAAAGATTGCAGCACGGCTGAAGTAAATCCTTTATTCAGTGATTCTGTTTACATGGACCGCCTCTCACGCATCCCGGCTATTATGGAAATGCCATACAACGACATTGTACGCAAATTCATAGATATGTATGCAGGACGCCTACGTAATCAAGTTTCTTTTATGCTGAGCGCCTGCAACTTCTATATGCCGATTTTCGAAGAAGCATTGGATGCATACGGACTTCCATTGGAACTTAAATATCTTCCTATCATTGAATCAGCTTTGAACCCTTCCGCCGTATCACGTGCCGGCGCATCAGGCTTGTGGCAATTCATGATCGGCACAGGTAAAATCTACGGTCTGGAGTCCAACAGTTTGGTAGATGAACGCCGTGACCCGATCAAAGCAACATGGGCTGCCGCACGTTATCTGAAAGAGATGTACGCCATTTACGGCGACTGGAACCTTGTAATTGCCGCCTACAACTGTGGTCCCGGCACAATCAACAAAGCAATCCGTCGCGCCAACGGTGAAACGGATTACTGGAAAATCTACAATTTATTACCCAAAGAAACACGTGGTTATGTACCTGCCTTTATTGCAGCCAACTATGTGATGACCTATTACTGCGACCACAATATTTGTCCAATGGAAACTAATATTCCGGCAAGCACAGACACTGTGCAAGTGAACAAGAACCTGCATTTCGAACAGATTGCCGATCTTTGTAATGTGCCATTGGATCAAATAAAGAGTTTGAATCCACAGTACAAGAAACAAGTTATCCCGGGTGACAGCAAGCCTTATACCCTGCGGTTGCCGATCGAAGCAATCAGCAATTTCATCGACAAACAAGATACAATCTATGCACATCGCTCGAATGAATTGTTCCGTAACCGAAAAACTGTTGCCGTAAAAGAGAATACACCTAGTACCCGCAAAGCTACAACAGCCGTTGCTGGAAAAGGAAAACTGTCTTACTACACAATAAAAAGTGGAGACACTCTGTCGACTATTGCCGGAAAATATGGTGTCAGTGTTAAGGATATACAGCGGTGGAACGGAATGTCAAACACCAAGATTGCAGCAGGAAAACGATTGAAAATATACAAATAAACGGTATCCCGCTTGCACCGTTCGGAAATTTGCTTATTTTTGCAAAAGTAAGCAAGTGAAAGGATAACAATTATGGATAATCTGACCCCCAAAGAAATAGCTGATGAAGAGATGATCAATCAGGCGTTCCACGAACTGCTGAATGATTATCTCGCTACAAAACATCGCAAACGTGTTGAAATCATTACGAAGGCTTTCAACTTTGCCAATCAGGCGCACAAAGGAATCAAACGCCGTTCGGGCGAACCCTATATTATGCACCCGATTGCTGTGGCGAGTATCGTATGCAACGAAATCGGTCTCGGATCGACTTCTATTTGTGCAGCGTTACTGCATGATGTAGTGGAAGACACCGATTATACGGTAGAAGATATCGAAAACATCTTTGGTCCAAAGATTGCCCAAATTGTAGATGGACTTACTAAAATATCCGGAGGTATCTTTGGCGACCGTGCCTCGGCACAAGCAGAGAATTTCAAAAAGTTATTGCTTACCATGTCGAACGATATCCGGGTGATCCTTATCAAAATAGCCGACCGCCTGCACAATATGCGTACCCTTGGTTCCATGTTGCCCAACAAGCAATACAAGATAGCCGGCGAAACTCTTTATATCTACGCTCCCCTTGCCAACCGTCTGGGGCTTTATAAAATAAAGACCGAACTCGAAAATCTAAGTTTCAAATACGAACATCCCGAAGAATATGCCGAGATAGAAGAAAAGTTGAATGCGACAGCAGCCGAACGCGACAAGGTATTCAACGATTTCACAGCTCCTATCCGTACACAACTCGATAAAATGGGATTGAAATACCGGATTCTCGCCCGCGTAAAATCAATCTACTCAATCTGGAACAAGATGCAGACCAAGCACGTTCCTTTCGAAGAAATCTACGACTTACTGGCCGTCCGTATTATTTTTGAGCCTCGCAACATAGAGGAGGAACTCAACGACTGTTTCGATATCTACGTCTCTATCTCCAAAATATACAAGCCTCATCCTGACCGCCTCCGTGACTGGGTAAGTCATCCGAAGGCAAATGGTTATCAGGCGTTGCACGTTACCCTGATGGGGAACAACGGGCAATGGATTGAAGTTCAGATTCGCAGCGAACGAATGAACGACGTTGCCGAACAAGGCTTCGCAGCTCACTGGAAATATAAAGAGGGAGGCGGCAGTGAGGACGAAGGCGAATTAGAGAAATGGCTGAAAACGATCAAGGAAATACTGGATGATCCGCAACCGGACGCTATCGACTTTCTGGATACAATAAAACTGAACCTCTTTGCTTCCGAAATATTTGTGTTTACACCGAAAGGGGAGTTAAAGACGATGCCGCAAAATTCAACAGCACTGGACTTTGCTTTCTCACTGCACACTGATATCGGCAGCCATTGTATCGGCGCCAAAGTCAATCATAAACTCGTACCACTAAGTCACAAGTTACAAAGTGGCGACCAGGTGGAGATTCTGACATCTAAATCGCAACGTGTACAGCCGCAATGGGAGGTGTTTGCAACAACCGCCCGTGCCCGTGCCAAAATAGCCGCTATTCTGCGCAAAGAACGCAAAGTAAACCAAAAGCTTGGTGAAGAAATCCTTAGCGAATTTCTCAAAAAAGAGGAAATCCGTCCGGAAGATTCCGTGATTGAAAAATTGCGTAAATTGCATAATGCCAAAAACGAAGAGGAACTGCTGGCAGCTATCGGCAGCAAGGTTATCATTTTGGGAGAAGTGGACAAGAACGAACTGAAAGAAAAACAAACCAGCAACTGGAAGAAATACCTCACTTTCTCTTTCGGCAATACCAATAAAGAAAAGCCGGAAGAAAAAGAGCAACCTCAAGAGAAAGAAAAAATTAACCCGAAACAAATACTCAAACTGACGGAAGAAAGCCTTCAAAAGAAGTATATCATGGCAGAATGTTGTCATCCCATTCCGGGTGATGATGTTTTGGGATATGTCGATGAGAACGACCGGATTATTATCCACAAACGCCAATGTCCGGTTGCAGCCAAGCTGAAAAGCAGTTATGGTAACCGTATTCTGGCTACCGAATGGGATACCCACAAAGAACTCTCCTTCCTCGTCTATATATATATAAAAGGAATAGACAGTATGGGGCTTTTAAATGAAGTAACCCAAGTTATCTCCCGACAACTGAATGTCAACATCCGCAAATTGACAATCGAAACCAACGATGGCATCTTCGAAGGAAAGATACAATTGTGGGTACATGATGTGGAAGACGTAAAGACAATCTGTAACAACCTGAAGAAGATTCAGAATATCAAGCAGGTAAACCGCGTAGAAGAATAGTCATCGAATTAAAATGTTTGCAAGTAGGGGCGAGAAAATTTACTCCCGCCCGTCGAGTTCCCGTTTGATTGCCAGCAACTCATCCTTTATCGCTTTGAGTCTGTTCACAATCTCATAATTGCGGACAGTAGCTTCTTTATTATCTTTCAACCGCTGTCTGGCACCCGGAAGGGTCATTCCTTTTTCCTTAACCAAATGATAAATTAGTCCGATCGTCTCCACATCTTCTTTGCGATACTGGCGTATCCCTCTTCCCGTTGTTTTGGGAGAGATCTGTGGAAACTCCTTTTCCCAGAAACGGAGCAAAGACTGATTGACACCAAACATATCGGCCACTTCACCTATTGAATAATACAGCTTTAATTCCTTATCCGTATTGAGCATAGCATTCTTTTGTTTCTTTAAAATTTAATCGAACACCTTACCATGGTTGGCAGCTAACTGTATCATCTTCTCATAATCTTCTGCACTCAGATCCATGAAATAATAGTTTACAGGATTCACCACCTGACCTTTCACGTGCACTTCATAATGAAGATGCGGTCCGGTACTCTTTCCCGTACTCCCCACCTTTCCGATAACTTCACCACGTACAACCCTCTTACCCACTTTCGTATTGAAACCTTGCAAGTGAGCATAGCGCGTCATATATCCAAAGCCATGATCTATCTCAATCGTATTACCGTATCCGGTTTCCCATCCCACTTTCACGACAGTTCCATCTCCGGTAGCATATACATCTGTCCCCGGATGAGCCGAAAAGTCCATACCGGAATGAAACTTCGTCGTTCCATAAATCGGATCGATACGCGTTCCGTAACCGGAAGCGGTCTGACGAAGGTCTTTATTGGAAATAGGCTGAATGGCCGGAATACATTTCAACATCTCGTCATGGTTCTTGCACATATCCACCACATCATCAAAAGATTTGGATTGAATATACAGTCGTTTGGACAATACATCCAACTTTTGAGTGGTATTTACGACAAGCTTGGCATTGGCCAAGTCCATAAGTTCTTCATAACGGTTCGTACCTCCGTATCCTGCCTGACGAATAGCCGGAGAAACCGGGTCAGCTTGCAGAATCACGCGGTACAAGTTATCATCACGCTGCTGAATATCCTGAAGTACCCCCATGGCGTCATCCAAACAGCGGGAAAGTACATTATATTGCGCCTGTAAACGACTGTTTTCTATTCGCAATTCCTTTTCTGACGGTGAACCGAAGATAAAGAGCAACACGATGAAACAGCCTGCTCCCAGCCCCATACCGTAAAAGAGTCTGCGCAAGATACTGAGCGCACGCTGCCGTACAGTAGGATAAATTCGGTCATAAGTCTGGGTCTGTGGATTATAGATATAGTATACTTTGCGCATCTTTTTGGAAATATTTCGCTTGTTAATACGGCAAAAGTAATAAAAACAAGCTATCTTTGCACAGTTTTTTGAGAATATTAACCTCAACGATAGATATATAGAAGATATGTTGACTGCAAAAGAAATCAGAGATTCATTCAAGAATTTCTTTGAGTCGAAAGGACACCACATCGTTCCGTCGGCTCCCATGGTGATAAAAGACGACCCTACCCTGATGTTTACCAACGCGGGTATGAACCAGTTTAAAGATATTATTTTGGGTAACCACCCGGCGAAATACCAAAGAGTCGCGGACTCTCAGAAATGTCTGCGCGTAAGCGGAAAGCACAATGACCTGGAAGAAGTCGGACACGATACGTACCACCACACCATGTTTGAAATGCTCGGCAACTGGTCCTTCGGTGATTACTTCAAAAAAGAAGCAATCAACTGGGCATGGGAATACCTGGTAGAAGTACTGAAACTGAATCCGGAACATCTCTATGCCACTGTATTTGAAGGAAGCCCCGAAGAAGGACTGAGCCGTGACGACGAAGCCGCTTCTTACTGGGAGCAATTCCTACCGAAAGATCATATCATCAATGGCAACAAACACGATAACTTCTGGGAAATGGGTGATACAGGACCTTGCGGACCCTGTTCCGAAATTCATATCGACCTCCGTCCTGCTGAAGAACGTGCAAAAATCTCCGGTCGTGATCTAGTCAACCACGATCACCCGCAGGTAATTGAAATCTGGAACCTTGTATTTATGCAATATAACCGCAAAGCAGACAGTAGCCTCGAACCGCTTCCGGCAAAAGTAATTGACACCGGTATGGGATTTGAGCGTCTCTGTATGGCACTGCAAGGCAAAACGTCCAACTATGATACGGACGTATTCCAACCGATGCTGAAAGCGATTGCTGTCATGTCAGGCACAGAATACGGAAAAGACAAACAGCAGGACATCGCTATGCGCGTGATTGCCGACCATATCCGCACCATCGCTTTCTCTATCACAGACGGCCAATTGCCCTCTAACGCAAAAGCGGGTTATGTAATTCGCCGTATCCTCCGCCGTGCTGTTCGTTACGGATATACTTTCCTCGGACAAAAACAAGCATTCATGTACAAGTTGCTTCCGGTATTGATTGATAACATGGGAGACGCTTATCCTGAATTGATAGCACAGAAAACCCTGATCGAGAAAGTTATCAAAGAAGAAGAAGAAGCATTCCTCCGCACACTGGAAACCGGAATCCGTCTGTTGGACAAGACAATGGAAGATACCAAGGCTGCCGGAAAAACAGAGATCAGCGGCAAAGATGCCTTCACCTTATATGATACATTCGGTTTCCCGCTCGACCTAACAGAGCTGATTCTCCGCGAAAACGGAATGACTGTAAACCTCGAAGAATTCAACGCGGAAATGCAACAGCAGAAACAGCGTGCACGTAACGCTGCCGCTATCGAGACAGGCGACTGGATTACACTGAAAGAAGGAACAACGGAATTTGTAGGTTACGATTATACCGAATATGAAGCCTCTATCCTCCGTTATCGCCAGATCAAACAAAAGAACCAGACTTTGTATCAAATCGTATTGGACTACACTCCGTTCTATGCAGAAAGTGGTGGCCAGGTAGGTGACACGGGTGTATTGGTCAGCGAATTTGAAACGATTGAAGTAATCGACACCAAGAAAGAAAACAATCTTCCGATACATATTACCAAAAAGTTACCGGAACACCCGGAAGCTCCGTTCATGGCTTGTGTAAATACCGACAAACGCGCTGCCTGTGCAGCCAACCACTCGGCCACTCACTTGCTGGACGCTGCTCTCCGCGAAGTATTGGGCGAACACATCGAACAAAAGGGTTCATTGGTCACTCCGGACTCACTGCGTTTCGACTTCTCTCACTTCCAGAAGGTGACAGACGAAGAAATCCGCCAGGTGGAACACATCGTTAATGCAAGAATCCGTGCCAATATTCCTTTGAAGGAATATCGTAACATTCCTATCGAAGAAGCAAAAGAGCTGGGTGCTATCGCTCTTTTCGGCGAAAAATACGGTGACAGAGTACGTGTGATTCAATTCGGTTCTTCTATTGAGTTTTGTGGAGGTACACACGTAGCCGCAACAGGAAACATCGGCATGGTGAAGATTGTCTCAGAAAGTTCCGTTGCTGCCGGTGTCCGTCGTATCGAAGCTTACACAGGTGCACGTGTAGAAGAAATGTTGGATACTATCCAGGATACGCTCAGCGATCTGAAGGCACTCTTCAACAACACTCCTGACTTGGGAATTGCTATCCGCAAATATCTTGAAGAGAATGCCGGTTTGAAGAAACAAGTGGAAGATTTCATGAAAGAAAAAGAAGCGGCCTTGAAAGAAAGACTGTTGAAGAATATACAGGAAATTCATGGCATCAAAGTAATCAAGTTCTGTGCTCCTCTACCCGCAGAAGTGGTGAAGAATATTGCTTTCCAGCTTCGTGGCGAAATTACAGAAAACTTATTCTTCGTAGCCGGAAGTACGGATGCAGGCAAACCGATGTTGACAGTTATGATTAGCGATAACCTCGTAGCCGGTGGTCTGAAAGCAGGTAATCTGGTGAAAGAAGCTGCCAAACTGATTCAAGGTGGCGGCGGCGGCCAGCCTCACTTTGCAACAGCCGGAGGCAAAAACGCTGACGGGTTACCGACAGCAGTTGAAAAAGTACTCGAACTTGCAGGAATCTAAGAGTAAGTAAATAAATAAAATAAATAGAGTGTGTCTTAAGGTAGGAATTACTGTGAGACACACTCTATTTTTTATATCCAAATCCGGACGCAGAGAAGGTTTGAATCAAGATACCAAGGGCTCGGTCTCCGACGCCAGTGAGGGACATCTCCGATATCGGGAAGCACAAACACAATTATAAAGTCTATCTTCCTCACTTAAAAAATATTGCGTATATAATATAGGGTTGTCACAGTTTTTTTCTACCTTTGCACGCAGATTAATTATTTTTCTTATCCTTCAAATAAATAAAATAAATAATCACTAATACCCAAAGAACGATGAGAACACCCACTTGTCTATGCCTGCTATTAATCTGCATGCTGATTTCTTGTACCCCTACACAAGAGAAACATGAAATAGATTACACATCTTATGTAAATCCATTTATAGGAACAGACTTCACCGGAAACACTTATCCGGGCGCACAAGCGCCATTTGGAATGGTACAACTTAGTCCGGATAACGGACTCCCCGGCTGGGACCGCATCTCCGGATATTTTTACCCGGACAGCACGATTGCCGGATTCAGCCACACGCACCTCTCCGGTACCGGAGCTGGAGATCTGTATGATATCTCTTTTATGCCTGTCACGCTGCCTTACAAAGAAGCAGAAGCTCCACTGGGCATTCACTCCAAGTTCTCCCACGATGACGAAAGCGCCTATGCAGGCTATTATCAGGTACGCCTGACCAATTATAATATCAACGTCGAATTGACGGCAACCGAACGCTGCGGTATCCAACGGTATACCTTTCCCGAAGCTCAATCCGCTATCTTCCTGAACTTGAAGAAAGCGATGAATTGGGACTTTACCAACGACTCTCACATTGAGGTGATAGACTCCGTCACTATCCAAGGTTACCGTTTCTCTGACGGCTGGGCACGAGATCAGCACATCTACTTCCGTACCCGCTTCTCCAAGCCTTTCGAGAAAATAGAACTGGATACAATGGCTATTGTCAAAGAGAACAAACGTATCGGCACAGCTACTATCGCACGCTTCGACTTCAACACTCAAGAAGGCGAGCAGATACTTGTCAGCACAGCCATTTCCGGCGTCAGCATGGAAGGAGCTGCCAAGAACCTGCAAGCTGAAGTCCCCGAAAACAACTTCGACAAATATCTGGCTGCAACCAAAGCTAACTGGAACCGCCAACTCGGAAAGATTGAAGTAAAAAGTGACAACGAAGATGATAAAGTGAACTTCTACACAGCTATCTATCATTCAATGATCGCCCCGACAATTTATAGTGATGTGGATGGAGCTTATTACGGTCCCGACAAGAAAGTGCACCAAGCCGACGGTTGGGTAAATTACAGCACTTTCTCCTTATGGGACACGTACCGTGCCGCTCACCCGCTTTTTACCTACACCGAACCGGAGCGTGTCAACGATATGGTGAAATCCTTCATCGCTTTCTACGAACAGAACGGACGTCTGCCGGTATGGAACTTCTACGGCAGCGAAACGGACATGATGATCGGTTACCACGCTGTTCCGGTGATTGCAGACGCTTATCTGAAAGGAATCGGAGACTTTGATGCGGAAAAGGCACTGGCTGCCTGCGTAGCAACTGCCAACCTGGACAATTACCGGGGCATCGGGCTCTACAAAAAATTAGGATATATACCTTATAACGTGACAGATAGCTATAACGCAGAAAACTGGTCGTTATCCAAAACACTGGAATATGCTTTCGATGACTACTGCATCGCCGAAATGGCACAGAAAATGGGCAAGAAAGATATTGCAGACGAATTCTATAAACGTTCGCAAAACTACAAGAATGTCTATAACCCGGCCACTTCATTCATGCAACCGCGTGATGACAAAGGCGTCTTTATCAAAGATTTCAAAGCAGACGACTATACTCCGCATATTTGCGAAAGCAACGGATGGCAATATTTCTGGTCTGTACAGCATGATGTTGACGGACTGGTCAATCTCGTAGGAGGCAAAAACCGGTTTGCGGAAAAGTTGGATAGTATGTTTACCTATCATCCGTCCGAAGATGACGAGCTCCCACTTTTCAGCACAGGAATGATCGGTCAATACGCGCACGGCAACGAACCGAGCCACCACGTTATCTACCTGTTCAATTCGATAGGATTCAATGACCGGACTCAATATTACGTGGCAAAAGTAATGAATGAGCTCTACAAGAACGAACCGGCCGGCCTTTGCGGCAATGAAGACTGCGGACAGATGTCGGCATGGTACGTATTCAGTGCTATGGGATTCTATCCTGTAAATCCGGTCAGCGGAAGATATGAAATAGGCACTCCCCTATTTCCGGAAATCAAGCTGCATCTCGCCAATGGCAAGACTTTTACAGTACTCGCTCCGAACGTAAACAAAGAAAATATCTATATCCAGTCAATCAAAGTGGACGGCCAACCTTACGATAAGACTTATCTCACCCATGAACAGATCATGAGCGGAGCTACTGTGGAATTCGAAATGAGTAACACCCCTAAAGCAATAGGCGTCATATTCGAAGAAAAGAATCCATAAATAAAACCAAACTTAACTGACCGAGAGCATGAACGAAAACTTCGATATTACTTATAAAGCACTGTTCCGCAGATACTATCCCAACCTGATTTTCTACGCCACCCGTCTGGTGGGTGAGGAAGAAGCGGAGGACGTAGTGCAGGATGTATTTGTAGAATTATGGAAGCGGAAAGACACCATAGAGATAGGAGATCAGATCCAAGCCTTTCTCTATCGTGCCGTTTACACCCGTGCTCTCAACGTCCTGAAACATCGCAATGTGGAAGACGGCTACTGCGCCGCCATGGAAGAAATCAACCAAAGGCGTGCCGAATTCTATCAACCGGACAACAACGAAGTGATCCGGAGGATTGAAGACCGGGAACTACGGAAAGAAATCTACGATGCAATCAACGAACTTCCGGACAAGTGCAAAGAAGTTTTCAAACTCAGCTATCTGCATGATATGAAAAACAAAGAGATAGCCGATGTCCTCGGGGTTTCACTACGCACGATAGAAGCACATATGTACAAGGCACTGAAGTACTTACGCAGTCGTCTAGATCCTCTTTGGATCATTATAGTCTTATTTTTGTGCAAGTAAGCTAAGTGTTTTTAGGTTCTGAATTGTATTATTTATATGAAGGAAAAGAAAATGAGAAATCTAAGTGAAGACATAATGAATAAATATTTGACTGGGCAATGCTCGGAAGAAGAAATCATCGAAGTAAATGCTTGGATGAAAGAATCGGAAGAAAATGCCCGTCAACTCTTTCGCATGGAAGAAATTTATCATTTGGGTAAATTCGACCGATATGCCGACGAACAACGGATAGCTCATGCTGAAAAGCTGTTATACAAAAAGTTGGATGAAGCAAAAGGGAAACAGGCCAAACTACTGCGTATGCATCGTTGGATGAGATATGCTGCCGTTATTGCCGTCATTCTTCTTATGGGAGGCGGAGCCGGGTACTGGTTCTATCATAACGGGGCAGACCAGCAATTAATGGTCGCTGTTGCCAACGAAGGTATCGTAAAGGAAGTGGTTCTACCGGACGGTACCAGAGTCTGGCTGAACAACCTTGCGACCTTAAAGTATCCACGCGAGTTTTCTGAAAAAGAACGTAATGTCTATCTGGAAGGAGAAGCCTATTTTGAGGTAACAAAGAACCGTCATAAACCATTTACCGTACAAAGCGACGCTATGCGTGTACGTGTATTGGGAACCACATTCAACTTTAAATCCGATAAGAGTTGCCGGGTAGCGGAAGCAACACTGATTGAAGGTGAAATTGAAGTGAAAGGCAATAAGGAGGAAGGGCAGATTATTCTCGCCCCCGGCCAACGTGCCGAGTTAAACAAAAAAAGTGGACGGTTGACTGTGAAACAGGTGGATGCTAAGTTGGACGCCGTATGGCACGACAACCTGATTCCATTCCAAAAGGCCGATATCTTTACCATTACGAAAGCACTGGAACGTTTTTATGACGTGAAGATTATCCTGTCACCGGACATCCGGGCGGATAAGACTTACTCCGGTGTACTGAGAAGAAAGTCGACGATCGATTCTGTGCTAACGTCATTACAAAACTCTATACCTATTGATTATAAAATTGTAGGAAGCAATATCTTTATTTCCCCGAAATAAAGGGATTGCTTTCGGCAAAACTAAAAGCTATTACTACCATGAAACTAAAAACATTCCTAATAGTAGGATGTTTAGGAGGATTCTTCGCACTCAACTCCTGTACAGCTCCCACTAATGAGAAAGATTATAGCGTTTTTGTCAATCCCTTTATCGGTACCGGCGGACACGGGCATACGTTTCCCGGAGCAGTAGTTCCGCACGGAATGATCCAGCCAAGCCCGGATACCCGGATTGATGGCTGGGATGCCTGTTCAGGCTATTATTATGAAGACTCTACCATTAACGGATTCTCACACACGCACGTCAGTGGCACAGGATGTTGTGACTACGGCGACGTACTACTCATGCCGACTGTCGGCGAACAGCGATATCAGACCACTGATCCGCAAAGTCAGCAATTAGCGTATTCCTCCGCCTTCTCGCACGAGAATGAAACGGCAGAACCGGGATATTATTCCGTTTTTCTGGACACTTATCAGGTAAAAGCCGAGATATCGGCTACCAAACGTAGCGCTATCCATCGCTACACCTTCCCCGAAAGTTCCGAAGCCGGATTTATTCTTGACTTGGATTACAGCCTGCAACGGCAGACTAATTCCGACATGGGGATCGAGGTTATCAGCGACACGGAAATCTGCGGACATAAGAAAACAACTTATTGGGCTTTCGACCAATATATTAATTTCTATGCCAAGTTCTCCAAGCCGTTCTCTTATACGTTGGTGACCGATTCTATCACTATGGATAACGGCAAGCGGCTTCCTGTCTGCAAAGTTTTATTACACTTTAATACCACCAAAGATGAACAAGTACTGGTTAAAGTAGGTGTATCTGCCGTCGACATAGCCGGTGCACGCAAGAATGTAGAATCGGAGATGCCCGGCTGGGATTTCGATAAAGTGCGCAAGAATGCACGCTCCGCTTGGAATCAGTATCTGTCAAAGATAGATATTACGACTCCCGACAAGGACGACAAAACGATCTTCTACACCGCTCTATATCATACGGCTATCAGTCCGAACCTGTTCACGGACGCAGATGGACGTTACCTGGGAATGGATCTCGAAGTACATCAGGGAGATACAATCAATCCCCTGTATACTGTATTCTCTCTATGGGACACCTTCCGTGCACTGCATCCGTTAATGACAATTATCGACCCGGATCTGAACAATCAGTTTATCAATTCGCTCATCAAAAAACATCAGGAAGGCGGAATATACCCGATGTGGGATCTGGGCTCCAACTATACCGGTACTATGATTGGTTATCATGCCGTTCCGGTCATCGTGGATGCATATATGAAAGGTTACCGTAATTTTGATGCCAAAGAAGCATACAAAGCATCTCTGCGCGCTGCGGAATATGACACTACCGGTATTAAATGCCCGGCCCTGGTGTTACCCCACCTTATGCCGAAAGCCAAATATTACAAGAACGCAATCGGCTACATTCCTTGTGACCGTGAAAATGAATCGGTAGCCAAAGCGTTGGAATATGCATACGACGACTGGTGTATTTCTATCTTCGCTGAAGCAATGAGCGACTTTGAAACAAAAGCCAAATACGAACGTTTTGCCAAAGCCTACGAGTTTTATTTCGACAAATCTACCCGCTTCATGCGCGGACTGGATTCAAAAGGTGAATGGCGTACCCCGTTCAACCCACGTGCCTCTACTCACCGCAGCGATGATTATTGCGAAGGAACAGCTTGGCAATGGACTTGGTTTGTACCTCACGATGTAGATGGATTGGTTAATCTAATGGGAGGTGAAGACGCTTTTGTACAAAAACTCGACTCACTGTTTACGGTAGATTCATCACTCGAAGGAGAAATGATTTCGTCAGACATCAGCGGCCTTATCGGACAATATGCGCACGGCAATGAACCGAGTCATCACGTCATTCACCTGTACAACTACGTCAACCGCCCGTGGAGAACACAGGAACTGGTAGACAGTGTTTATCAAAGCCAATATGCCAACAGTACAGACGGACTGTCAGGTAATGAAGACTGCGGACAAATGTCTGCCTGGTATATACTCAATTCTATGGGATTCTATCAGGTATGTCCCGGCAAACCGATATATTCTATCGGACGTCCCGCCTTCGACAAGGCAGTTATTAATCTGCCCGAAGAAAAGACATTCAGTATCGTAGTAAAAAACAACGAAAAGAAGAACAAATATATTGAAAGCGTAACACTGAACGGCCAACCGTTGAATACCCCATTCTTCCATCATCAGGATATTGCAAACGGAGGAACAATGGAAATCAAAATGACCGCCCAACCCACGAAATGGGGAGTGAGATAATACGTTTGATTGCTTACTATTAAAACATATACGCCATGAAAAGACTATTAATAATAATTTGTGTACTTGCTTGCACATTCTTTGCCAAAGCCAAAGACCGGACACAGTATGTCAACCCGCTAATGGGTTCCCAGTCTACTTTCGAATTATCAACAGGTAATACTTATCCGGCCATTGCCCGTCCCTGGGGGATGAACTTCTGGACTCCGCAGACAGGAAAAATGGGTGACGGCTGGCAATACACTTATACCGCTAACAAGATTCGCGGTTTCAAGCAGACGCATCAACCCAGTCCGTGGATTAACGACTACGGACAGTTCTCTATCATGCCCGTAGTAGGCAAACCGGAGTTTAACGAAGAAAAGCGCGCAAGCTGGTTTGCCCACAAAGGGGAGATCGCCACTCCTTATTATTATAAAGTATATCTCGCCGAACATGACATCGTGACGGAAATGGCCCCGACGGAACGCGCTGTCCTTTTCCGCTTCACTTTCCCGGAAAATGAACATTCTTATATCATAGTGGACGCTTTCGACAAAGGATCGTATGTCAAAGTGATTCCGGAGGAAAACAAGATTATCGGCTATACCACCCGCAATAGCGGAGGAGTTCCCGAAAACTTCAAGAATTACTTTATCATCGAGTTCGACAAGCCTTTCACATACAAAGCAACAGTAGCCAATGGCAATCTTCAAGAAAACGTTACCGAACAAACAACTGACCATGCCGGAGCTATTATTGGTTTCCGGACACATAAGGGCGAACAGGTGCACGCAAGGATTGCTTCTTCTTTTATCAGCTTCGAACAGGCGGCTGTCAACATGAAAGAACTGGGCAAGGACAATATCGAGCAAGTAGCCAAGAAAGGAAAAGAAGCATGGAACCAGGTATTAGGAAAAATTGAAGTGGAAGGCGGCAATCTGGATCAATATCGTACATTCTATTCCTGTTTATACCGTTCACTCCTGTTCCCGCGCAAGTTCTACGAACTGGACGCGAACGGCCGGCCGATTCATTACAGTCCATACAACGGACAAGTATTGCCGGGATATATGTATACCGACACAGGTTTTTGGGATACGTTCCGATGTCTGTTCCCGTTACTGAATCTGATGTATCCTTCGGTTAACAAGGAGATGCAGGAAGGGCTTATCAATACATATAAAGAAAGCGGGTTCTTCCCCGAATGGGCAAGTCCGGGACACAGAGGATGTATGGTAGGCAATAATTCGGCTTCTGTTCTGGTAGATGCTTACATGAAAGGCGTGAAAGTGGACGATATAAAAACGCTGTATGAAGGATTGCTGCATGGAACAGAGAATGTACATCCTGAAGTATCTTCAACAGGACGCTTGGGACATGAATATTATAACAAGCTGGGATATGTACCATACGATGTGAAAATCAACGAGAATGCAGCACGTACACTGGAATATGCATACGACGACTGGTGCATCTACAAACTGGCTAAAGAGCTGAAACGCCCGAAAAAAGAGATCAATCTTTTTGCAAAGCGTGCCATGAATTACAAAAATCTCTTCGACAAGGAGTCTAAATTAATGCGCGGACGCAATGAAGACGGTACATTCCAGTCACCATTCTCTCCATTGAAATGGGGCGATGCCTTTACAGAAGGAAATAGCTGGCACTACACCTGGTCTGTGTTCCATGATCCGCAAGGGCTAATCGACTTAATGGGCGGAAAAGAGATGTTCGTCACTATGATGGACTCCGTTTTTGCTGTACCTCCCGTATTCGATGACAGTTACTACGGACAGGTGATTCATGAAATTCGCGAAATGACCGTTATGAATATGGGTAATTATGCACACGGCAATCAGCCTATCCAGCACATGATTTATTTATATGATTATGCAGGCCAGCCCTGGAAAGCCCAGTACTGGTTGCGCCAAGTCATGGACAGAATGTACACTCCGGGGCCTGACGGTTATTGCGGTGACGAAGACAACGGACAAACTTCCGCCTGGTATGTATTCTCTGCATTAGGTTTCTATCCTGTTTGTCCGGGAACGGATGAATATATCGTAGGCGCTCCTTTATTCAAGAAAGCCACACTTCATTTTGAGAATGGCAACAGTTTGGTGATTGATGCCCCGAACAACAGTAAAAAGAACTTCTATGTCAATTCGATGAACGTAAACGGCACTGACTATACTAAAAATTATCTTCGCCACGAAGAATTATTCAAAGGTGGTATCATCAAAGTAGATATGAGTAATCAACCGAATATGAACAGAGGTACGAAAGAAGAAGATATGCCTTATTCTTTCTCTAAAGAGCAATAATCCTTTATTCAATAGTGTGCCGCTATTTCAATTGCTGTCCTTCAGTTCACTTCTGAAAGCGGCTATTCATTGAGATTTCGACTAAAAGTGGTAGTCTGAAAGTAAACTTCTTTGCTTTCAGGCTATTTTTCAATAAGTTTTCACTACTTTTGCTCAACAAACATCTACAAATCATGGAAGAAAAAATTGACTTTGCAAAAGTCCCTTATCAATATTCGATGTGCCTTAACCGACAATGCCCCCAAGCAGGTACCTGCCTAAGACAACTTACAGAACAAAGCGTACCGGAAAACATAGAGCACTGGATTATCATCAGTCCCAAATATCTGTCTACCGTGAAAGGCGGCTGTCCCCATTACCGTTCCAGTACAAAAGTACGATACGCCCAAGGATTCATCGGAATCTTAGAGAATCTACCTTATAAACAAATGCAAACCGTTATCCTACACCTAATGAACTATTTAGGACGTAGAACCTACTATCGTGCCCGTAAAGGCGAACGTTTACTCTCTCCTTCCGAACAACAGCATATACTGAATATCCTCAGAAACTGCGGAGTTACCACCACACAAGAATTTGATGCATACGTTGAAGACTATGACTGGTAATCCGGTCTCTCAATTGACATAACTGCAACACAGCATTGGCACAACTGTGCCACGGGCTTGTCACAACAATGACACCGTGGTGGCACAACTGTGCCAAGCCCATGTCACAACTCTTAAATGAGAAGCACTGCAATGATAGTACAAAGGGATTTACACACGAAATCATAATACTCTTAATTATATAAAGAAAAAAAGATAAATTAGACTAAGTGTTTATTGCGTTAGCATTGTTTTATTTATAAAAGAAGAAAATAAGACTTCTTTTATTAGTTCAATAATTTTTATACAACCATTAAATTAAATGTATGGAAAGCAATCATTCTATTCAAAAGTCGAACTTACTTCGAGCTTTATTGGTTTTAATTTTCATGGCAATCCCATTACAATGGGCTACCGCACAGTTGACATTATCAACTACACGCACAAACTTAGGAACTGTTATTAAACAGATACAGTCCCAGTCTAAGTATCAATTCTTTTATAACGACAAGTTATCTGCCACCCAAGTAGAGGCAGTGAATGTAAAAGACGCTTCTTTAGAACAAGTCCTCAACTCTCTTCTGAGCGGAACAAGCATTTCGTACAAGGTAGAAGACAATATTGTATACCTGTCAGAAAAAAATGCACAACAAACCAACCAACAACAAGTTGGCCAGGAACACACGATTACCGGACAAGTCATCGATACTAAAGGAGAAATGCTGATTGGTGTCAGTATCCTGCAAAAAGGAACAAGTAATGGTACCATTACAGACATGGATGGCAATTATACCCTCAAGGTCAGCGGTGAACAGCCTGTATTGGTATTTTCCTATATAGGATATAAGACATTAGAGATTCCGGGCAACAAACCGACTCTCAATGTCACGATGTCGGACGATACTCAAGTTATCGATGAAGTCGTCGTTACCGCATTAGGTATCAAACGCGAAAAGAAAATGCTGGGATATGCAGTTCAGGAAATAAAAAGCGACCAGCTGAACAAGACCGGAGATCCTTCTGTGACAAGCGCTTTGCAAGGAAAAGTGGCAGGTCTTCAGATGAATACGGCAGGTACAGGTTTGGGAGGTTCCACCAAGATTACGATTCGTGGTAATTCCTCCTTATCAGACAATAACCAACCTTTATGGATTATCGATGGTGTGCCTTTCAGCGACAACAACAGTTCTGACGCTTCTTACTATGGCGGTGTAGACCGTGGCGGTGCCTCTGTCGACATTAATCCCGATGACATCGAAACTATTTCTGTACTGAAAGGTCCGAATGCTGCCGCTCTCTACGGTTCACGTGCCGGTAATGGTGTCATCCTGATAACAACCAAAAAAGGTTCAAAAAAAGAAGGATTCGGTGTTCGTTATAGCGGGAACTTCACATGGAGCAGAGTAGCTGAAACACTGAAAATGCAGGAACGCTACGGTCAAGGAACAGACGGTGTTTACAATAAGGCTGCGAGCAGTAGTTGGGGTAGCGAATTGGATGGACACATGGTAGAAGCCTGGAACGGAGAACAACGTGCTTATTCTAAGTATGGAAACAAACTGGAAGATTATTTCAACACCGGTTTTGCCCACAACCATAATGTGTCTATCAGTAATGTAACCGACAAGTCTCATTTCCGTGCATCTTTCGGCAGTTCTAACAATAAAGGTTTATTCCCGAACGAGAAATTGGATAAGATAAATATTGACCTGAACGCCGGTGCAGAAATGAACCAATATCTCTCTATGGAAGGAAAAGTCTCCTTATCACGAACCAAGGCAGAAGATCGTCCCTATTTCGGAAGTTATGGAGTTATTGCACAGTTAATCGGTATTCCGCACAACGTGTCTTTGGATGATTTAAAGAATTATTCAACAGAAAACTCCGCACACGTGAATTGGGCAGGCCCGAACCCCGGATTGGAAAATCCATATTACGTACAAGACCAGCGCCATAATTCTGACGAACGTTGGAGAGCTTTCGGATACTACAACGCAAAAATCAACTTTACCGACTGGTTACACTTTAGCGCCAAATATGCATTCGACTATTACCGTACACGTGTTCAAAGCACCGACTTATCGAACGGTATCGGTAAAACTATTGAAAACATTACCGATGACCGTATGAGCCGCAGTGAGGAAAACTTCTTTGAGTCAAATGCAGAATTTATCCTTGCCGGAGACAACCGTATCGGAGAAAATTTCCGTATCGGCTACACAGTAGGTGCCAACTTCATGTATCAGAAATTTGAGACCTTGTCGGCTGAAACAAAAGACATGGTGAACAAGAACCAATGGATATTCAATGCCGCAAATATTCTGAACAGTGCTGCTGAAGATGGACACGAACGCGCTACCAACTCTGTATTTGCATCTGCACAACTTGCATGGAAAGAGTATTTGTCAATGGACTTGACTGCACGTAACGACTGGTCGTCCACATTACCCTCCAGCAACCGTTCATTCTTCTATCCATCTGCAAACTTAAGTTTCATCATAACAGATTTTCTTCGTTCATTAGACAAGACATTACCTTCATGGCTCACATTTGCCAAAGTTCGCCTATCTGCCGCACAAGTAGGTAAAGATACAGAACCATACAACCTGTATAATACATTGAGCTATGCATTCAGCAACGGAGTGCTCAATATCACAAAATCTGATATTAAAAAGAATGACCAGTTGAAGCCGGAGATTTCCTCCTCGTATGAAGCCGGTTTGGATATGAAATTCCTCAATAATCGTCTGGGATTCGACTTCACTTATTACAACAGCCGTACCAAGAACCAGATCATGAAAGTCCCTGCACCGGCTCCTTGGAGTGGTGGTAAAATGATTAACTCCGGTTTAATTGTCAACCAAGGATTCGAATTCATGCTATATTCTACTCCTGTACAAACGAAAGATTTCACGTTCGATTTGAATATCAACTTATCCAGGAATGTATCTAAAGTAAAAGAACTGGCAGATGGCGTTGATTATCTCTTCTTCAATGGAGATGCAAATTTCCCAATCAATGTCGGTACACGCGTAGGACACCGCTTGGGTGAAATTTATGCCAAAAACCTGTACAAGCGTGATGAAAACGGTAATATGATAGTTAATAAACAAGGTCGTCCGACCAAGGTCTCCGGTGAAGACGCTTTCCAATACACATTGGATCATCCGATCGGTAATATTGAACCGGACTTATTAATGTCCGTTTCTCCATCATTCACCTACAAAGGATTTACTCTTTCTGCATTGTTCGATATGAAATTTGGTGGTGACATTGTTTCTGTATCCGAGGCAATGGCAACCAGCACAGGATTGGCAGCACGCACCGCTAATCGTGGTAATGCAGAGAATGGCTGGAAAATCGTTGCTCCGGGGGTGACCGCCGACGGTACTGTAAACTCAACAGCTATGAACGCTCAAAGATATTACACATCAATGAGTGGTATGGCCGAAGAATTCGTATACGATGCTTCATTCATCAAATTGAAAGAATTGTCATTAGGTTATTCTTTCCCGAAATCCATACTGAAGAAGACTCCTTTAACTTCACTGAACGTAGCATTCGTTGCCCGTAACTTGGCTTACCTGATGAAACATACACCGGGAACAAGTCCCGAAGGAGGTTATGACACAAGTATGTTCTCTCAAGCTATCGATTATATGTCTGTTCCTTACACACGTACATTCGGTCTTTCTATTAATCTTGGTTTCTAATCTAAACATAAAAAGAAGTTATGAAATTCTATTATAAAACACTTGCATTCGCATCTCTACTTGCTCTAGCAGCTTGCTCAGATTTTGATGAAATGAACACCAACCCGTACGAACCTCCTTATTCACCGGGTACTTCTAATACCGATGTAAGTCCTGAAGGCATTGATATTGATTATGAACTGCCTGAAGCTGATATAAAAGCATTAAAAGAAGCAGAAACTTCAATTGGTAGTTTGTTCCGTAATCTAACGAATGAGGGACCTTACAATGATTATCAGGTAACCACCAACTTAACTCATGACATTTATGCCGGCTATATGGCAAATACATCTGCCGGTTTCCATGAAAAAGCCTGCACATACGTATATACTGACGACTGGTCCAGAAACAGATGGGATCATTTCTATAATGACCGTACTGCAAACGAATATGCACAAATTATCAAAGTCTGTCATTTCGTCAATAAAGACAAATACTGGAACGAGTTCTACGTAACCCGTATTTATTATGCATTCCTCATTTCTATGCAGACAGATACATACGGTGATATTCCATTGTCGTACTACATAAAAGGAATGTTACCCCCGACACAGTATATTTCATATACCAGCCAAAAGGATGTGTACGATGCTATGTTCAAACTGCTGGATGAAGCTATCACCAACATCAAACCCGACAAAGGTCTGAACTGGGGAGAAGGAAAAGGAAGTAATGACCGTTGCTATGGAGGCGACATCAACAAATGGTTACGCTTTGCCAATACTTTACGTTTGCGTCTGGCGCTTCGTATTTCAAATGTCGATCCGGATCGTGCCCAAGAAGAAGGGAAAAAAGCAATCGAGAGTACTTATGGTTTGATGCAAAGCAATGCAGACAACATGAGAACTGTACCGAAAGTTGCCCCTATCGACAAAGGTGGTGAAGGAGGCGGCGGATCTGAAAATATCCATGCGCTGATATTCGGTTGGGGAGCGCAAATGGTTATGTCGAAAGATTTGGAAAAGGCCTATAAAAATGAATCTGAAGTATTAGATCCCCGATGCGAAATACTGTGGTGGCGCCCAAGTCCATTTTCAGATCTTAAGGAAGCCAAAGAAAGCAATAAGGACTTTGCCGGATGTCCGATTGGTAATATGGATGTACAAGGAGAGGACGCGACAAAAAGTTACTCTCCTGTAAGATGTAATAAACTGATAAGTTCGGATCATAATAATTTAGATGATAACTATTGGTTTAGCGAAGCTCGCGAACTGGTTTGGATGAGCTATGCGGAGAGTCGGTTCATGTTGGCAGAAGCTGCTCTCAGAAATTGGACGACAGGCTCAGTTGAGCAATATTATATTGACGGAATTAGAGCGTCCATGGATTACTATAATATTGATGAGGCTAAAAAACAAGCCTATATTGACGGATTGAAGAACAAACAAGATGTATCCGGAAGTGACAAGGAGAAAGCCTTGAAAGAGATCATCACCCAAAAATGGATTTCGATCTTCCCGAACGGCAATGAAGGTTGGGCAGAATTCCGCCGTACAGATTATCCTGAATTGCTGAATATCGAAGAAAACAACTCGGACGGTGACGTGCCTGAAGGTAAGTTCATCAAACGGATCAAATACCCTCAAAGTGAATCCTTTAACCCCAACCGGCCGATGGGCGACAACCAGGGAACGAAAATCTGGTGGGATGTGGCAGATACAAATAATGACAATGGTCAACGTGTACAGCCAAACAACTTCCGATAATCAGTCACTAACAAAGTGCTAAAACTCTTTGTGCCAAAGCCTGAAAAAATCTAATGACAGGAACTTGTCTTCTTAGATAGAATCAAAAAAACAGTAGATTGGGAACTTCTCCTTTAATCTACTGTTTTTTTCAACTAAATCACTCCACTTGTTCTTTCGGATAATTCACCAAATACAACGTCTTCGTCGCACGAGTAAACGCCGTATACAACCAACGAAAGTAATCGGGAGTCAAGTATTCATCCGTCATATATCCCTGATCCAGGAACACATTCTGCCACTGGCCACCTTGTGCCTTATGACAAGTGACCGCATACGCATACTTCACTTGTAACGCATTATAATGTGGGTCAGCTTTCATCTTCTTCATCCGGTCACGTTTATTGGGAATATCGATATAATCTTCCAGCACTGTGTAAAATAACCGGTCATTATCCGCTTTCGGTAATGCAGGCGAATCTGAATGTAGAGTATCCAACAACAAATTAGCATCCAATTCAAAATCATTCTGATCGGGAAATCTGAGAGTGACTTCCGCAAAACGGAAGCCGTACATTTCACGGGTACGACGGACACGGCGAACAATTGCAATCTCTCCGTTGGCTATGAAATCCATTTCTTTATATTTCTCCGTCCAATAATAATTATTCTTGGCTACCATTAACATATCTCCGGAATTCAATTCATCTTCCCGCCAAAGTATCTGCGCACGTATTCCATTATTATATAAGTTCGCGCGTTTATTAGAGCGACAAATCACAATCGTCTCATCCATTCCGTCATGGTCATAACAATCGGTCAGCTTTTCTATCAATTCTACTCCCGGAACGACTTGTATATCCGGAAAGCCGGTCACTTTTATCTTTGGTAACGAATAGCATTCATCTGCTGCTATCAATTGCCGCAATTGAGTCGCATTCCACAAGATGCCGGATTGTTGCACCTGACGAACTACTTGAGTCAAATCGACCTCACGAACTTCAAGTCCATATCCTTTCAATGCATCGGCAAACAACGCGGGACTTAACTCCTCTCCCACCGGCGGAAGCTGTGCCGTATCTCCCATTAACAAAAGACGGCAACCTTGTCCCGAATACACGAACTGCACCAAGTCATCCAACAAACGTCCCGTACCGAATACACTGCCCGACAACCCTTCATTAGAAATCATCGAAGCCTCATCAACAATAAACAAAGTATTTGTAGCAAGATTGTCATTAATCGAAAAATTACTGATTTCATTAGAAAAAGACTGTTGTCTATATATTTTCTTATGGATAGTAAAGGCAGAATGTCCCGCATAGGCCGAAAAAACTTTTGCCGCACGTCCCGTTGGAGCCAGTAAAACAGACTTTTGCTGCAACTGGTTCATCGTTTTCACCAATGCCCCTACTAGAGATGTTTTACCAGTACCGGCATAGCCTCTGAGGATGAAAACTTCATCCGCCAAGGTAGACAGAAGAAACTCTGAAAGAGATTTTACAGCAATTTCCTGCTCTAAAGTTGGTTCATAAGGAAAATTTTCCTTAATTTGCCTTTCTAAATAGTTATTTA
>OGRC01000683.1_pt1 | contig 26551 bp, 28 predicted proteins | sample 1553431 | NCBI WGS metagenome assembly OGRC01 (sample SAMEA2580064, study PRJEB22360) | human gut metagenome | biome: human gut; feature: human-associated habitat; material: faeces | place: Denmark | collected 2008/2010
TGACAGATGTTCAGGCAAGTAAACAGCAGACAACCACAGTGACGAAACAATCAATAAAGAATACAAAAACAGCGAAGGAAGTTTCCGACGATCAGACATCAGATAAGGCAGGGCAGAATAAGGAAAACGAAACAGAGGAAACTGCACAAACTGATACAGTTGAATCATCGGAACCTTTTTCTGTATTGCCTGTTTATGCGGGAACAGAAACGGCAATCAGTGCAGACAGAGAGACGGGAATTCAGCAGATTATGGACGTTGGTTTTACAGATCGTAATTTTGCCTCGGCAGTTTATGATTCTTTGTTTGAAGCCGGATGGCTGGGAACAGGAGATCAAACTGTGAAAGAAGTTTTGGGATCTTTTACGGGAACGATAGAAGCAGACGGATACGAGAGAAAATTAACTTACATAGTAACTGCCAGGAAAGTACTATTTGACCCATTTGGTGTTACGGACATTTCAAAAACATTTGATACATTAGAAGAGGCGACGGTGTACTATGATTCATTAGTAGATATTCCCGGTGTGGAACAATATGCTGATAAAAAAATTACCCAAAAAAAGGTTGCGTCGGGTACACAAAAGCCTGAAAGTGAATTGATCAAAAATATCGAAGGAATTGAATGGCTTAGAAAGGCAGAATCAATAGATTTACAAAATAATGCGATTTCAGATTTGAATCCATTGTCTATAGAACGGATAAAAGCGATCGCTTCAGAAAATGGAGAAACGGACATTCAAGAGGGGAAAGCCTGGTTTGGAAGTAAGGCGAAAAATGTCAGTATTGATGTATCTATAAATCCAATCCAAAGGATTCCTGAAGAAGCGGCAGGACGTTTGCTGTTTGATACTTTGACTAAAGTTGCGAGTGAAATGGAGCTCCCTTCGTTTGTTTATATAAAACCGGATGAGAATATTCCTGATATAGAAATAAGCGAGAAGATACAGCTTCCGGAAATGAAACGGGGAGATAAACTGTTTGAGATATCGAAAAACAAGGACGATACATATATTGCGTTGCAGAAGGACAATGAAGGGGCAGTAATAGATTATGATCATTTGACGAATACAGAACTGCCGATTGACGGAATTTCAAGAAGCGGGAAACTTGAAATTGGAGTAGCCGTAGCTGAAAACAGCGAGTTTAAATTTTGGGGAACGGCAGAAAATTTTGTGGATGATTTGATCACTCCCAGCAGTACAAGTATTAAATATAAATTTAGTCAAATGCTCAATGTTTATACGAAGGTAAAACCGGGACCTTCGTCAGCTTTTACGGAGATTGATTTTACAAAGACGGTAGCAGATACGGATAGACCGGTAAAGGGTGCAAAATTTCAGCTATATAAGGCATATGTAAACTCAGAAGGAAATTTAGAACAAGGGGACTTATATGATTCAAACTATTATACGACGGATGAGAATGGTAAGATCTCCTTTGAAGAAACACTTCCGAGTGGAAGTTATTGTTTTGTAGAAGCAGAGGCGCCAAAAGGATTTAAATTGGATTCGACTCCGCTTTTTTTCCAAGTTGGCGGAGGAAAAGTGGTGATTACAGGCGGTGAACCGACGGTAACTCCTACGGGAGGGCAGGCGACTTCAGCCGGAGCAGACAGTACTTATATAGATCGATATTCTCCTGAGGTGACGATGGAGGTTATACCGGATAAAGGGCTGGAGCTATATAAGATTATTGTATGTTATTTTGATCGGGAGACACAGACAAATGTGTATCAAGAATTTAAAAACGAGACGGAAAAAAATGAAGCTGCGACAAATGCTGCTGCGTTTATTAATGCAGGAAAAGGAGGCGCAAATAAGGTCGGAATAATCGATGGTACGGTGACGGTTTATCCGGTATTTACTCAGGAAAAGGTGACATTGCAAGCAGAAAATGAAAGAGCTACAACGGATTTCTCATTTCAAAAAATAAATGTGGAAACCGGAGATCCTATGACAGGTGTTACATTTGAACTTACGTGTGATCATAAGCATGATGAAGAATGTGGTGGGTTGAACTCTCCGGAACTTTGTACACATGCACATAATGATGTAAAGGGTAATACGGATAAGAAAGGGTGTACATGGACGAATGAGCAGGAAAGCGCTGAAGATGGAAGCGTAACCTTTTCAGACCTTACATCAGGAACATATATATTAGAGGAGCTGGAAACATTAGAAGGCTTTATTTTGCCAAAAGGAACGTGGACAGTAACTGTGAATGCAGATCCGGATAAAGGGGAAGAAAGGATTACCGTAAAGAAAACAAATAAAGACGATTCGATGACACCGGAATTTAAACTTGAAGGAGACAGCTTTGTAGTTGGGAATGATCCTACAGTTCCGTTTTCCTTTCAAAAGATAGACGAAAAAACAGGCGATGCGCTTGCAGATGCGGAGTTTACCATTTATCAGGAAAAAGATGAAACTTCGGGTGAATGGGAACAAGTAGGAGAACCGGTTGGTTCATCAAAAGAGGGTGTTGTTGATTTTGGCCGGTTAAAGCCGGGAACATATTTCCTTGTGGAGACGAAAGCGCCTAAGGGGTATTTGAGACCGACAGGATATTGGGAGGTGGTAATTCAAATTACAAAAGAAGGCACAGAGGAAGTTGCTTTTAAAGCGGTAGGAGACGTACCTGCAATTAGCGGAAATTACATAGATGGATTTAAAATTTCTAATAGAGAGACAAGCTGTCTTCCAAAGTTGGGGGGAAACGGTACGGGAATTTTTGTATTTAGTGGAGTTGTAATCATTTGTTGTTCACTGGTACTGTATTTTAAATTTAAAAGAAGAGGAGCTTAAAGACTATGGGAAAGATTTTGAAACGTTTAACAACAATAGCTTTGGCGGCAGTAATGCTGTTTGGAACAATGACAACTGCGTTTGCAGCAGATGAAAACGAAGGAATTACCGTAAATAATAATAAGGAAGGATCGATTACGATTCATAAGTATAAAATGCCGGATACAGAAAATGCATTTGAATCAAACACAGAGAGCGGCGGTACTGCATTGAGTGAAGATAAGTTGCCGGAAACAGCAGTCCCTTTGCCGAATGTTCAATTTAAGATTACAAGAGTAGTGCAAAATGAAAATGGGGAGTGGGTATCTGCAGAAGGCGATCTCGCTTATAGTGCGGAGGCTAAAACAGATAAGGATGGAATAATTACTTTTGGCGATCTTAATTTAGGCAGATATAAAATAGAAGAATTAGGGATTGACGGAGGAGATGGAAGTAATGCTGTCCTTCCAAATGAGGCAGACGATGCGATGGCAGGAAAAGCATTTTTTGTTGATGTTCCGATGACAGAGGCTGATGGGAAGACGCTTAACTATGATGTGCATGTATATCCGAAAAATGAAGTATTGTCCATTGAGAAAGATGTTACATATGTAGGCAATAAGCATGATTCTTTCAACATGAATGAAGAACAGACATGGATCATTAATACGGCTATTCCGGGTAATATTGCATTAAAAAAAGACTCGGGATCAGATGAATATAATGTAGCGCAAACATATGAAGTCGTAGATAAAATTGACTCTCAGCTTACTTATAAGAAATATGATGAAAACGGTGAAGTTGTTGTTCAGGCTGTAACTATGACATATGGATCGGTGGACGGAGGTGCATTGACAAAAGACACAGATTATAATGTGCAGATACCTTCTGAAAATAATGGTAATACATTGAAAGTAAGTCTTACAGATGCCGGAAAGGTGAAATTGAAAAAATTAATCAACCTTTCAGTTGAACCGGCGGCATTTCTTCAGATCCAATTTAAGACAGTAATAAATGAAACGGCAAAAACAGGAGAAGCTATCTATAATGGTGCAGATTTGAATTTTACAAATGTGGCGGGCAGTGAAACTGTTACAGTAAGCGTACCGGAGGATCAACGTCCGGAAGTACATACGGGTCGGATCTCTGTGAAAAAGGTAGGAGAAAAAGTAGATGGAGCTCCTTTAGAGGGTGTTGAATTTATGATTTTTGATACCTTGGAAAACGCACAGGCAGCAGTAGAAGTTCTTCAAAATAATAATCCGGTAGAAGACATTAAGGGTGCATTGGAAGTATATGATCCGAATCAAACGAAGTATACAACTATTGTAAGGACGAATTCTGATGGTGTTGCAGAGTTCAAAGGTCTTGCATATTATACTAATAAGGCAAATGAAACAGATAAAGTGAAAGGCGACAATGAAGGAACCGGAGAGAAGACGTACTACATCGTAGAGATAAAAACAGTAAAAGGTTATCAGCTTCCAAGTAAATATTTTGAAGTGAAAGTGAACCAGACGTCATCTGTCGCAGCAGACCCCACAGAAACCATCGTAAACGTAAAACCGAGTAAGCTTCCGGCAGCAGGCGGAAGAGGAACGATCATCTTTACGGCAGTTGGTTTGACTGTAATGGCGGCGGCAGGAATTATTATCCTGATGTCCAGAAAGAAAAAGGATCGTTAATCAATAGAAAATAGATTGAAAGATTAAGAAGGAAGAGGGAGGGAGTCTCAGCGGACGAACCTCCCTTTAGGTAATTATGAGCAGAAGTAAGAAACTAATCGTAAGTGTTCTTTTTCTGATCGGAGCATGTATTCTATTGTATCCGGCAGTCAGTAATAAATTGGCGGAGCGGCATCAGGCAGAGATGATCAGCAATTATGCGGAAACTGTGGGAGAACTTCCGAAGACAGATCTGAAGGCGGAATGGGAAAAGGCGGTAAAGTATAATGAATCTGTCACCGGAACGTCTGTAGAAGACCCGTTCATCTTAGGAAGCGGTTCGGTTCTGCCTGATAATTATAAGGATGTGCTCGATGTAGAAGAAAAAGAGGGGGTTATGGGATATATTGAAATTCCGGCGATTGATGTCAAGATCCCAATCTATCATGGAGTCAGCGAGAAGGTGTTAAGGAAGGGCGTCGGACATATGGAAACCACTGCCCTTCCTATAGGGGGAAAAGGCACGCATTCGGTTCTTGCAGCTCACAGAGGGCTGTCTACGGCAAAGCTGTTTACGGATCTGGATAAAATGAAAGAAGGGGATTTGTTTTATATCCATGTGCTGGATCATCTTCTGACTTATGAGGTGGATCAGATTTTGGTGATCGAGCCGGAAGATACAGACGCGCTGCGCCCGGAAGCAGATAAGGAATATGTGACCCTTTTAACATGTACGCCCTACGGAGTGAACAGTCACAGACTGCTTGTTCGGGGGGAAAAAACGTCTGACGAAATTGTGGAAGAAAACGATGTGAAAGAGCAAGATGCGGTGAAAAAAACGCGGGATATGACAGAAATAATCGCATATGCAGCAGCGGCATTTGCACTGTTTGGTTTATTTGTGGCTGTAGTGACGATATGTATCAGGAAAATAAGAAAGAAGCGAAGAAGAACAAGGGGAAGAAGGAAAAAAGCAGGGAAGAAAAGCGGCGAGCAAAGGAGAAGAAGATGAAAAAAGTAAAAAAACGAAGAAAACTTTTTATTTTCGGTCTGATCCTCCTTTTGATCGGATGCGGGATCCTTTTGTATCCCCACATTTTGCAGCTGTTTTGGAATAAAGACAGGGATCATGTCCCGGCAATTTGAAGAAAACATGGAAAGCGTTCAGCATACAGATCCTGAAAAATATACTCGTCTTTATGAAGCGATGAAGAAGTATAATGAAGAGCTTATAGAAAACAATCAGGAAAAACTGATGGATCCATATGCGTATGAAGATCCGGCAATCCGTTTGGAAGAATACGGAATAGAAGATGGAATTGCAGGATATATCCGAATTCCGGCTATGGGGATCGAACTGCCCTTATATTTGGGGGCTAATGAAGAAAATATGTCAAAGGGAGCTGCTCAGCTTACAGAAACATCCATGCCCAGCGGCGGGAAGAATACGAATATGGCGGTTGTTGCCCACAGGGGATACAGCTATGCAAAGATGTTTCGGGAAATTGAGAAACTAAAAATCGGTGATGAAATATTTATTACGAATTTGTGGGAAACGATGACTTACAAAGTGGAGAAGATCGAGATTATTTCTCCGGATGAGATCAATAAGATCAGAATACAGGAAGGGAAAGATATGGTGACACTTGTGACCTGTCATCCATACCCTCACAATTATCAGCGGTACTTAGTTTACTGTGAGCGAGTTCAGGATGTAAAATGATTGCAGAGTTGAAAATCCGGTTAAAAATCTGATTGAAAATCCAATGGTGAAATGGTTGACAAAATGGATTTTATTTCATAATATAGTAGCTAATAATATTTACGAATAGATTCAGAAGAAGAGATGATATAAGATCATCACAGAGAAAAAGGCGGGGAGAACAAAAATAACAGCACAGACGTTTCGGAAAAAACAGTTCTTCTTTCATCAAAGTGGAATCGCGGATTGACTTCGCCTCTTTCGAGGGGCGGAGTTTTCTTGATTTATATGGGAAATATTTGCGAAGGTCTGTGAGTTTCGGAGAAGTTTTTCTGACCTGTTTTGGTAAAGAGAATGAAGGAAAAGAAGAGAAGGAGAGGATAAAATGAAAGTAATCGATGGCGGAGTGACAGCGGCAAAAGGATTTCAGGCAGCGGCAGCAGCAGCGGGGATCAAGTATAAAGACCGTACAGACATGGCGTTGATCTACAGCGAAAAGCCTTGTAAGGCAGCAGGAACTTTTACGACCAATCTTGTGAAAGCGGCGCCTGTAAAATGGGATCGCGCAATTATAGAAAGTAAACGGAAACCGCAGGCTGTGATCGTGAACTCCGGCATCGCGAATGCATGTACCGGAGAAGAGGGGATGAAATATTGTGAAGAGACGGCGAAAGAGGCGGCAGCCGTTCTCGGCGTGGATGCGGACAGTGTACTTGTCGGTTCTACAGGGGTGATCGGTATGCAGCTTCCGATGGACCGGGTGAAAGCAGGAATTGAAATGCTGGCAGAGGCAAAGGACAGCGGCAGAGAGAGCGGAATAGAAGCGGCAAAAGCGATTATGACGACAGACACGAAGAAAAAGGAAGCGGCGGTTACATTGGAGATCGGAGGAAAAACCGTGACGATCGGCGGAATGTCGAAAGGGTCGGGAATGATCCATCCGAATATGTGTACAATGTTAGCCTTTCTGACAACGGATGCGGCGATCACGAAAAAAGCGCTTCAATGTGCGCTAAGCGAAGATGTGGAAGATACATATAATATGATTTCCGTGGATGGAGATACGTCTACAAACGATACGGTTCTTTTGCTTGCTAACGGACTGGCGGATAATAAGAAGATTAAGTATGGAACGAAAGAGTATTTTCAGTTTAAAGAAGCGCTTCATTATGTGAACGAGACGCTTGCCAAGGAGATGGCAGGAGACGGAGAAGGGGCAACGGCGCTTTTCGAGGTGAAAGTAGTCGGTGCGAAGACGAAAGAGCAGGCAAAGATCTTATCAAAATCAATTATTTGTTCAAACTTGACGAAAACAGCGATCGCAGGGCATGATGCAAACTGGGGAAGGATTCTCTGCGCGATGGGATATTCAGGAGCACAGTTTGATCCGGAGAAAGTGGATCTGTTTTTTGAAAGCTCCGCGGGAAAACTTCAGATTATTGAAAATGGAGTTGCGTTAGATTACAGTGAAGAGAAAGCGACGGAGATCCTGTCACAATCGAAGGTGACGGCAGTTGCAGATCTTAAAGAAGGAGACGCTCAGGCGACGGCGTGGGGATGTGATCTGACTCACGAATATATCAGCATTAATGCAGATTACAGAAGTTAACAGACATCAGCAAAGAAAGAATGATTTGCAAAATAAAGGATATCAGACAGGAAGATTGGAGAGAGAACATGAATAAAAATATGCAGCAATATCTTGACAAAGCAGAAGTCCTGATCGAGGCTTTACCGTATATTCAGCGGTTCAACCGGAAGATCATCGTTGTGAAATATGGCGGAAGCGCTATGATTGATGAGGATCTGAAACGTCGTGTGATCGAGGATGTGACTCTTTTAAAACTTGTTGGGTTTAAACCGATCATCGTGCATGGCGGAGGAAAAGAGATCAGTAAATGGGTAGGAAAAGTCGGAATGGAACCGAACTTTATCAATGGTCTTCGAGTGACAGATGAAGATACGATGGAAGTGGCGGAAATGGTTCTCGGGAAGGTGAATAAAAGCCTTGTTCAGCTTGTGGAGAGTCTTGGTGTACGGGCAATCGGCATCAGCGGCAAGGACGGCGCTCTTCTGAAAGTGGATAAAAAGTATTCTGATGGGCAGGACATCGGTTATGTAGGCGAAGTCAAAGAAGTAAACGCGCAGATTATTTACGATCTTTTGGAAAAGGATTTTCTTCCGATCATCTGTCCTGTAGGTTTAGATGATAATTATCAGACATATAATATTAATGCAGATGACGCGGCATGTGCGATCGCTCGTGCGGTGAAGGCGGAAAAGCTGGCGTTTCTGACAGATATTGAAGGCGTATATAAAGATCCGAAAGATCCTTCTACATTGATTTCAGAGCTGTGTGTAAAAGAAGCGGAAAAGTTGATGACAGAAGGTTATATCGGCGGCGGAATGCTTCCGAAATTACAGAATTGCATTGACGCAATCGAGGCTGGCGTTTCCAGAGTACATATTCTTGACGGAAGGATTCCTCATTGTCTCCTTCTTGAGATCTTTACAAATAAAGGAATCGGAACAGCGATTTTAAACAGCACAGAAAGCAGGTACAATCACGATGAACAGTAAAATACAGGCGGCAGAAGAAAATCTTATCCATGTATACAATCGTTTCCCGATCGCCCTCGATCATGGAGAGGGTATGTATCTGTATGATACAGAAGGAAAAGAATATCTTGATTTTGCGGCAGGATTTGCGGTGACAGGACTTGGATACGACAATAAAGAGCTGAACGAGGCTCTCAAAGAACAGATTGACAAACTATATCATACATCGAATCTTTATTATCATGAAAGCTGCGGAGAGGCGGCAGAAGCGCTGAATAAAGTCAGCGGAATGGATCGGGTATTTTTCACGAACAGCGGCGGAGAGGCAAATGAAGGAGCTTTGAAGGCGGCGAGACGATATGCATATACGAAGGGAACGGGCAGATATGAATTTATTGCCATGGAAAATTCTTTTCATGGAAGATCGTTCGGAGCGGTGTCAGTGACAGGACATGATTCTTACAGAGAGCCATTTGAACCGCTTGTTCCGGGAGTGAAGTTTGCAAAGTTCAATGATCTTGAAAGTGTGAAAGCGCTTGTGAATGAAAAGACATGCGCGATCATTTTAGAACCGCTTCAAGGAGAAGGAGGAATCCGTCTTGCAGAGCAGAAGTTTATGGAAGGCATTCGGAAAATCTGTGATGAGAATGATATTCTTATGATCTGTGATGAAGTGCAGTGTGGAATGGGAAGAACCGGATCGATGTTTGCATGGCAAGGATTCGGGGTGAAACCGGACATCCTTACGATGGCGAAGGCGATCGGAAACGGGATTCCGGTTGGAGCGTTTGCCATGACAGAAGAAGTTGCCGGATATTCTCTGCAGCCGGGAGATCACGGCGCAACATACGGCGGAAATCCTCTTGCATGTACTGCGGTCAAGACGGTTCTTCATATCTTTGAGAGGGAGGACATCGTAGGACATGTCAATGCGGTTACTCCGTATTTTACAGAAAAATTAGAAGAACTTAAGGCAGAATTTGACTGTGTGACAGAGCGCAGAGGAAAAGGTCTTATGCAGGGACTTGTGATTACAAAGCCGATCAAAGAAGTCAATGATCGCGCGATTGAGGAAGGTCTGCTTATTATACAGGCGCAGGGAAATGTGATCCGCTTCGTTCCGCCTCTGATTGTAGAAAAAGAGCATATTGATCAGATGGTTGAGAAAATGCGCAGAATACTTGCATAAAAACAGAATAAGAAACCGGTCGTAGGACATACTAAGGAAAGTGAGAAAATTGTTTCGTTTAAACAGTTCGGAGGTATGTATATGATCGGTTTTTTTATTGCCCTTCTATCAGGAGCGCTTATGAGTATTCAGGGAGTATTTAATACACAGGTCACAAAGACAACCGGGATGTGGGTCGGAAACGGCTGGGTACAGTTGACTGCATTTGCGGTCTGTTTTGCAATGTGGCTTTTTACGGGGAGAGATCAGGTGACGCAGCTAATGGAAGTACAACCCAAATATATGCTGTTGGGAGGCGTGATCGGCGCGGGAATCACATGGACGGTCATAAAGAGTATTGATGCGCTGGGACCTGCAAGATCCGCTCTTTTGATCGTGATCGCGCAGCTTACGGTTGCGTATCTGATCCAGCTTTTTGGATTATTTGGAATGGATAAAGAGCCGTTTTCATGGCGAAAAGCAGGAGGGCTGCTTCTTGCAGTAGTAGGCATAACTGTCTTTCAATGGAAGTAAAAGTAACAAATATGAAATATTCGTATAAAATTCGTAAAGAAAAAGAAATAAAATAGTAATACAAGGATAAGGATGTAACAAGACGTTAATTATCTATTGTATTTTTAGTAAAAATTCGTTACAATACTAATGTCCGATATAAAAAGGGGTAATTCTCCCGGCAAAGCTGAGGAGAAGAATATGCGAGACAATCTGAAGAAAAGAATGAAAAAACATGCTGTTATGACAGCGCTCTTTTTTACTGCCGCGTCTTGGATCATCGGATGTGCAAAAAATGATGCAGAAGTGTCAGAAACAGGGACGGAAGATTTTGTATTCACTGCACAAGACGAGGATGCAGACAGCGCAGACAACGAAGCTGGAGACAGCGGTACGGATGACGGAAAAACAAAAAGCAAAAAAGTATTTGTGTATGTGTGCGGGGAAGTTCATAACCCGGGCGTATATGAGCTGGAACATGATGCTCGGGTATTTCATGCGATCGCGCTGGCAGGCGGAGCAACTGAGAATGCCGCGCCGGAAGCAGTCAATCAGGCGAGGGTCATTGTTGACGGAGAACAGATTTATGTGCCTTCGGCAGAAGAAGTACAAGGCACAGGGGTTGGATTGAAAATAACCGAACGTACGGATGATGGGAAGATAAATATTAATACAGCCGGAAAAGAGGAACTCATGACGCTTACAGGAGTCGGAGAGGCGAAAGCGTTAAGTATTATCGCTTACCGTGAGGAGCACGGAGGTTTTCAGTCGATTGAGGAATTGATGCAGATTGAGGGAATCAAAGAGGGAGTATTTAACAAAATAAAAGAAGATATAACGATTTGACAGAAAAAGAGCGGTTTGCGGACCGCGATGCATAAGGAGTCGAAAAAAGAGGAGTATGGGTAAAAGAATTTTAGTTGTTGATGATGAAAAGCTGATTGTAAAAGGAATTCGTTTCAGCCTGGAACAAGAAGGGATGGAAGTGGATTGCGCCTATGATGGCGAGGAGGCTCTTGAATACGCGAAAACCTGTGAGTATGATCTTGTTCTTCTCGATGTAATGCTGCCGAAACTGGACGGATTTCAGGTGTGTCAGCAGATCCGGGAATTTTCGGATATGCCGGTGGTGATGCTGACGGCAAAGAGTGAAGACATGGATAAGATCTTAGGTTTGGAATACGGTGCGGACGATTATATAACGAAACCGTTCAATATTTTAGAGGTTAAGGCACGGATCAAAGCGATCATGCGGCGGACGTCAAAGAGGAAAGAACCGTCAGGCGGTCCGGTGCTGGTCAAAGGAAGTCTGAAGATCGATTGTGAGAGCCGGAGAGTGTTCATCGGGGAGAGAGAGATCAACCTTACGGCAAAAGAGTTTGATGTTTTGGAGCTTTTGGCGATGAATCCGAATAAAGTGTACAGCAGGGAGAATCTTCTGAATCTCGTTTGGGGATACGATTATCCGGGAGATGCAAGAACAGTAGACGTACATATCAGAAGACTTCGGGAAAAGATCGAGATGAATCCGAGTGAACCGAAATATGTACATACGAAGTGGGGAGTGGGTTATTATTTCCAAGATTAAATATCAATTTATATCTAACCGTAAGATTTTCGGGAACATGCGCTTCTGCGTGATCCTCTGTACGATGCTGGCAGGGCTGATCCCCTGCCTTGCAACGCTTTTCGGGATCGTAAGATTTTACGAGTCGCGGGCGGTCGAACTTCGGACTGCGGAAATTCAAAATCAGTGTACCATATTAAGTAATCAGCTTTCGGCATACGGCTATCTTTCAGATCCGACCTCGGAAGTGATCGATTCCAATCTGACCCAACTGACCAATATCTATAACGGCAGGGTAATGATCATGGATGAAGATCTGTGCGTGATAAAAGATACATATAATCTTGATGAAGGCAAGACAAATGTATCAGAGAATGTTGTGCGCTGTATGAAGGCAGAGCCGACGAATCATTATGACAAAAAGAATCATTACATCGAAGTGACGTCTCCGATCAATCTTCCGGGAAAGAAGAAAATAGACGGTGTGATTTTGGCAAGTGTGTCTACGGACAGCATAGAAGTTACGAAACAGGTATTTTATACACACGGCGGCGTTGTCGTCGGAATCGCAGCGATTCTTCTGGCTGTTTTTGGGGTGGCTCTGGCGAATAAGCTTGTGAAACCAATCCATAAGATTACAGGAGCGATTGAGAACGTGAGCGAGGGATACAGCGATGATGTTTTGCATGTAGATACGTTTGCGGAGACGAGTCAGTTAAGCGAAGCCTTTAACAAGATGCTCGGCAGGCTGAAACAGTTGGACGATTCCAGAGAAGAATTTGTTTCGAACGTTTCCCATGAACTAAAGACGCCGATGACGTCGATGAAAGTATTGGCAGACTCGCTTCTTGAGCAGGAAGGTCTTCCGGTGGAGATGTACCGTGAATTTATGGAAGATATTGCGAAAGAGATCGACAGAGAAAATCAGATCATAACCGATCTGCTCTCGCTTGTGAAAATGAACCGTACAGGACAGACGATGAATATTCAGCAGGTGAATATCAATGATTTGCTTGAACAGATTTTAAAACGGCTCAAACCGATTGCGGAGAAGAAAAATGTGGAGATGGTTTTGGAAAGCTTCCGACCGGTGAGTGCAGAGATCGACGAGACGAAATTTACGCTTGCTGTTTCTAATCTTGTGGAAAATGCAATCAAGTACAATCATGAAAACGGCTGGGTTCATGTGTCCTTGAATGCCGATCATAAATATTTTTATCTGAAAGTGGAAGATTCGGGACTGGGAATACCGCAGGAAGACCAGGCGCATATATTTGAACGATTTTATCGGGTGGACAAGTCTCATTCCAGAGAGATCGGAGGAACTGGCTTAGGCCTTGCGATTGCAAGAAATGCGGTTATCGTTCATCGAGGTTCCATCAAAGTGTATAGTGAGGAAGGCGAAGGAACAACCTTTACGGTTCGTATTCCGCTGATCTACACGACAGTGCCGGAAGGAGTGGGAAGATGAAAAGAAACAGGAAACTTGCAGTTGTAATCTGCATCTGTCTTATTCTGTCGTTGTGTCTGCCCCTGTTTCTTTCGGGCTGCGGTGGAAAAGGAAAAAAAGATTCCGAGATGTCGGTTTACTATCTTAATGAAGACAGAACCGGACTTGTTAAAGTGCCGTACGAGAAAGAGACGGACGATGGGAAGATGACTGAGGAAGAGATCTGTAATACAGCAAAAGATATGTTGGAGACACTTCGGAAACCTTCGGAAAAAATCGAATATGTTCCGCCTATTCCGAATGAGGTGAAGGTGCAGAAATGCGAGCTTCGGGGAAGTATTTTAGATGTAGATTTCAGTAAAGCATATTTGGAAGTCAACAGTTTGGAGGAAAAACTGATGCGGGCATCTATTGTTCGATCGCTTTTGGAAATCGGAGGAGTCAACGCGGTCTTGTTTACGATCGACGGGGAATCTTTGAAAGACGGTAAAGGTAATGCGGTGGGGCTTATGACAGAAGATGATTTCGTGGAAACTGCCGGATCATCTCCAAGCGCCTATCAGACCGTGGAACTGACTTTGTATTTTGCAAATGAGAGCGGTGACAAACTCGTACCACAGACAGTTACGGCAAGGTACAACAGTAATTTGTCGAAAGGGAAGATGATCGTAGAAAAATTAATGCAGGGGCCTGAGAGCGGAGCGTACCCTACGATCAATTCCAATGCGAATCTGCTAGGTGTGACGATTAAAGATAATATTTGTTATGTGAATTTTGACAGTACGTTCTTGACAGGAGAGTATGATATCTTGCCGAAACTTACTATTTATTCGATCGTAAATTCGCTTGTTGAGGGAACAGAGGCGACGCAGGTTCAGATTACGATTAACGGAGAGTCGAAAGCCAAGTATATGGGAACAGTAGATCTTTCACAGCCATTGGAGGAAGATCTGGATTTGATCGCAGCCGACGATCAGGAATGAGAAAAAGACCATTATGCATATTTTGTGTGCTGTTTCTTGCAGCACAGGCAGTCCGAGCGCTGTGTTTCGGCGCGGGAACTTATACTTCCGCGTTGGGGCAGGCTTTGGAGCAAAAGAAGGAAGAGATCGGTGTTTTGCTGGAAGGAACAGTAGATACGATCGAGGAAAAGAAATCTGTGACGGCAGTTCGTTTAAAGAAGAATGCCGTATCTTTATTAAATCATGATTATCTGCAAAATTTTTCGCAGGAACTTTCACAAAAAAATCAGGAAAAGATCCTTGTCTATTTGGATAAGGAGGCATCAGAGCCGGTTAAGATCGGAAACAGGCTCAGGATAAAAGGAAGGGCGTCTGCATTTGAAACAGCCCGCAATCCGGGGAATTTTGATCAAAGAGCTTATTATAAAAGGCAGAGGATCTCTGCTTGTGTATGGGCGGATGAATCAGAGATTGTATCTCGGAAGACAGAGAGGGTCAGACAGTATCTTCATATATTGCGCCGGAACTGGAAAAGACTTTTTACAGAGTGTCTCGGCGAGTATTATGGAAATGCGATGAGCGCAATTTTGCTCGGGGAAAAGTCAGAATTAGATATCGATATGAAGAAGTCATATCAGAAAAACGGCATCGGGCATCTTTTGGCGATATCGGGTGTTAAGACTCTAAAGTTGGATACCCCCCTAGTGCCTAAAACCCGCATAAACTGGGCATTTGTGCTACTACATATCGCTATAATTTACATTCTAAAACTGTGCTTAGACGAGGAAATTATTCCCCGTTGTCGTTTCCCTTGTTCAAGGGGGTATCTCACAAAATGTATAAATTGACAAAAGAAGCAATAATTCAGCGTAAGTTTAATCTTATGGCAGAAGTCTAAAAAATAGCAAAAGGAGAAGAAGAATATGGCATATAAAAAATGTAGAGAAATGAAAGTTTACGAGGCAAGTGGCTATCAGTACAAACGAACACCAAGCATTGTTCTGAAAGGGAAATGGCTTTCAGAGCTGGGATTTGATATTGGAGAGCAGATTGAGGTGAAGTGTGAAGATGGTCGATTGATCATAACAAAAGCAAATGAAATATGGATTGCGTAAGTGTGATGAAGTGGCTCAAATAAGATTATAAAGAGAAAGAAAAGCATATAAATTGTAAAATGTTTGTTTCAATGATAATATATACATGAGGAAAGCGATACATAATTGAGAGGTATCTGTAGTGGCGGATACCTTTTTGTGGAGGCAGATATATTATGACATTTACAAAAAATGAAGTATGGGAATGCTATCAGTTTGCACGGCAGATGAGAGGAAAACACAACAGAAGCATGATAATGGATAGAGACGATTGGGAAATATTCAGAGATGATTTAAGAGGAAAACTGGGTGAGATAGCTCTTAGAAATTATATTATGAAGAACATTCCCAATGCAAATATTGAAAGCAATATAGATTTTTCTGTTACGCCTCTTGGACAATGGGATATTACAGATCTTATTGTTAATGGAAAATATATAAATGTAAAATCCGTCAAAGGTAATTCGCGTTTTTTGCTGATTGAAACTAAAAGATATGATCCTGATGGTAGTTATGCATATAGAAATAATGATGGTATGCCGGTTAGAGTAGATGCTTATGTGCTCGTAAGAGTGACAATTGAACCAGAAATTGATTGTATGGATATGAATTATAAAAATGTCGAAGAATTTAGATGCTCAAAGGGAGGACGTAGCATTGAGGCAGAAATTCTTGGTGGAATATCACATGAAGAATTTTGGAGAAAAAAACATTTCGCTCCTAAAAATATGAAATGTAATTATGCTAATTTAAGTGCTGTTTGTAAAGGTAAAACCGTTGAAATGATTTATGAAGGATCAAAAACAGCAAGACTTCAAAGAGATAATTATGTTTTGGATAGCCGGACAGAATTGAAAGATATAAGGGAAATTTTATAAAAAATTATATAATTAAATAAAGTAATAGCAAGAGTGGTAAATATGGATAATTTGACCAAAGAGCAAAGGCATAAGAATATGGTAAATATAAAAGGGAAAAATACATCTATTGAGGTATGCCTATGCAAAGCATTGTGGAATAAAGGTATTCGGTATAGAAAAAATTATAATAAGTTGCCGGGAAAACCAGATATTGCCATTACAAAATACAAAATTGCAGTATTTTGTGATAGCGAATTTTTTCATGGAAAAGACTGGGAGGTACTGAAACCTAGACTGGAAGCGGGAAATAATGCAGAATACTGGGTCCCCAAAATATCAAGAAACCGTGAGCGTGATGAAGAAGTGAATAAGGAGTTGTTGTTTTTGGGCTGGACGGTGATTAGATTTTGGGGAAAGGAGATAAAAAAGAATACGGATGAGTGCGTAAAAGTTATAGAGGAGGCTATATTTGATATAAAGATGGAATCTGATTTCGAGTGACAGGGCTATTGTAAAACAGATACATACTTGATATAATTTAAAAGTGAATATGTTTTATTTGGGCGTCTATGTGTAAAACATGGGCGCCTGTGCTTTATAATTAAGAATTGGAGGACATATTATGGCTATAAATTACACGCATAAAGATAATTTAGGGTTATATGTAAGTGATAATATTGAAGCAATAAATACTAAAATATCGGATTTCAAAAAAACTAATGCCACGCAGGCTGTCTATGATGATATTGACATCAAAGATTATTTGAAAAACAAATTAGCAGAGGAACTTCCAGCAGTAAAGAATGCTATGCTTGCCAAATTTGCGGGATATGGATTTCAAAAAAACAAGATTGTAGATGTGGCTAATGAGTTTGTTTTTTATAAGAAAGATATTGAAAATATTTTTGTATCATTAGTTTTTGAGGAACTTCAAAGCGATTATGGTGATGCAATGTGTAATGGAGTTACATCGGGCATACTGAATAATAGTACATTATCCGATGAAAAAAAGCGATTTATAAAGAAAGATTTATCAGAAGTTGTTCGGAAGTCTACATATATGATTACCAAAAATGGGTTTCAGGTAAATTTGAATAACATAAATTCAGGAGTAATGACCGCTAATGCAGGAGATTCAGCACAATTTTTGTTTGTATCAAGAGCTATTTTGGCAGGATATAATTGTTCAAATGTCGATGTGAGGTCTAGCAGATATGATGCGGTTATCGATTATAAAGGAATGATTTTTAAAGTACAAGTAAAAGGTATCAGCGGAAGTACGGTTAGCTTTAAGGATCGCGATAGAGGCGGAAGAGGTATAGATACTCATAATGAGAGAAATATTGGCAAAAGGATAACAGCTAAGGATTGTGATATTTATGTAGCTGTGGATAAACAAGTAGGCTTGTGTTACATTATTCCGATGGTAGACATCGATGAATGGGATGATGATGCAATAAAATCTGTGAATGTGAAGCAACTTGAACAATATTTAGAAAATTGGAATGAAATACAAAGGTTGTATGAGATTGAGAGAGAAAAAAATAGATAATATTTTAAACATATTGTGGTATTATTTATGCAAAATTTATGATAGAATGGATTTATCATAAGATAAGGAGATGATAAAGTGCCTATTTATAATGAGTTCGGATATATTACAATTGACGATGCCCGCATTGATGAAACCTGCAATGCCTATTTTAAATGGAAAGACTTAAATACATATATTTCTAATAATAGCCATAGAGGTATTAATATGCCGGATGCCATAAGTGAACCTATGGGATGTTATTGTTTGGGGTTATTATGGAATCGTGGAGATGAAGTAGGAGATGCTACTGATCCGAATACTGGTAAAAAAATTGAATTCAAAGCTACATCTCGATTTGAAGGAGATTTGTCTTCTTTTGGTCCAAAATGTGTATTTGATGATTTGGTTTTTTTAAGGTTTAAGTTGGATGAAAATCTATTGTATATATATGACTTGCATATTAATTCAGATCAATTTGGTCAGTATCCGGCAAATCAAACACAGACTATTCAAGATCAAAAAAATCAAGGAAGACGTCCACATGTCAGTTTGCAATCATTATTTGTAAATGCTAATAATTTACAACCAGATATAATTTTTGATATCAGAAGATGCAGAATAATACAGGATAATAGGTAAAATTACAGGATTGAAAGATAGGGTTAAAAGCCCTATCTTTTTTGTTTGATAGTTGGTGCAATATTGTATTGCGGCGCGCCGCGATTTATGGTAAAATCACAACTAGCGAATTAACAAAGGAGACAGAATTTATGTATAGCATTGCATCATTTTTTGCAGGAGTTGGAGGAATTGATTTAGGTTTTGAGGAAACGGGAAAATTTAAAACGGTATATGCGAATGAATTTGACAGTTATGCTAGTGAAACATTCGAATTAAATTTTCCAAAAGTAAAAGTAGATACGAGAGATATTCATGTTGTACCAACCGACGATGTACCACAGACAGATATTATAATTGGTGGTTTTCCTTGCCAAGCATTTTCTATTGCTGGATATAGAAAGGGATTTGATGATGAAAAAGGGCGAGGAGAATTATTTTTTGAATTAGTAAGAATGTTAGAGGAAAAGAAGCCAAGGGTTGCATTATTTGAAAATGTAAAAAATCTTGTAGGACATGATGATGGTAACACCTTTCGAGTTATTTGTGAACAATTGGATATGTTAGGATATCATTATACATATCAAGTACTGAATGCAATGAATTATGGAAACATGGCGCAAAATAGAGAAAGAATTTATATTGTGGCTTTTAGAAATTCAGAAGATTTTGCAAAATTTCATTGGCCACTTCCGGTTCCTTTGACAACAACGGTAAAGGATATTATAAATTTTGAAACGAAGGAAAATGAAAAATATTATTATACTGAGGGAAAATATAAAGGTGATATTTATAAGCTTTTAGTAGAAGCAACAGAAGACGATGACAGTGCTCACCCAGCTATTTATCAATGGAGAAGAAAATATGTTAGACAAAATAAAAGTGGTGTAGTTCCTACATTAACGGCTAATCAAGGTGAAGGCGGGCATAATGTGTGTATTATTAAATCAAAATATGGTTTGCGAAAAATGACACCTAGGGAGTGCTTTAATACTCAAGGCTTTCCTAAAAATTTTAAGTTGCCAGAGCAAAGCGATGCAAGGTTATATAAACAAGCGGGTAATTCAGTATGCGTGCCAGTTATAAAACGAATAGCTGATGAGATTTTAAAGGCGATAGAAAATTAGTACTTTTGAAAATTCCGATTATAATTCAGGGAGAGTAAAAAATGGAACAAATCAGAATATTTCAATCAGATGAATACCCAGTTGAATTACAGCAACTCAGACATTACATTTTGGAATTTTCTGAAAATACTAAAAAAGAGTTGCTAGAGACGAAATACCTAAATGATTACGCTTCTTCAAAAATGTGGGATAGTGATTCTGAGTTTGGAAGAGTTCACAATAAATTAATGACTGTGTTGGAAGGATACAATATAATTGCATATCATAATACAAGACTTGTAGATCCGTCTAAAATTATGCGTAATGGCTTGATTTTTTCTGACGAAAGGTATATAGAGTCTTTGAGAGAAGATATGCAACAACAAGAGATAACGCGGGAAATGATAACTGATATAATTGGCAAAGTTATAAAGGAACGTGATCGATGGGAAATTAATGGTGTTAATCGTAGGAAAAATGAAATTTGTTTTATATTTGATCTTGATTACTATAAAGATTATGACAAATTTTTGGCTACATATGGCGGTGAGTTTTTAGAATTTGCATTGGAGAGCATAAAACATGATGGAAACTTGGCAAAATATAGGAAAATCATAAAACTTGGGAAACCTTATGTTGTTGAATTTGCTATTCCATTTTCAAAAATGGATAGATTTGAAAAACAGGATATCGCACGTTATATGTTGGAAGAGTGGATTCATTTGGATATAAGAAAAGATGAGGTGGCACACCAATATGATGGAAGAATCGAATTCGAGATTCCGGCACAAAATATTATAGCGTTACATGGCGTAGAAGATTCATTTCCTGATATGGATAGATGGCTGTTTGATGTAGCAGAGTAAGCGGAGCATGTAACCATAATTATTGATTGCCATCGAATGAAACTAGCTATTGACAAGACGAACGTATGTTCGTATAATTATCTCATCGCTACATTAGGAGTGTTAAACAGTCTACAAAGATATGGTGTTTGGCAGACAATTTCCCTTGGTCAAACTTATATCGTAGGAGGCACGTTTAATATGACATACGAAACAGGCACAGAAGTTTTTATCATTGAGAGCAACCGTATAATCCGTAAAGCAACCGTGGTCAGAAGAAGCAGTGATTTTTACATATTACGATTTGATGGAGGCGGTGGCATCCGATTAAGAGAAGGCAGAATTTTTTCAACAAGAGAACAGGCAGAAGCAACGTTGCATAGAGAAAAAGTTCAGAAAAAAGCTAACTCTCCATACGATTACTGGCATTGAAATGTAAATTCGCAAAAGGGGGTTGACAGTAATACCCCCTTTTGATATATTAATAGTGTCAACCGTTCAGTTGACAGTTGACACAGCATTCTACAATGCCAAATGTAGCTTACCAAATTATTATAATTAATATGGATGACGCACATTAAATCAAATAAAGTGTAAAGAAAACCAATGTATAAGAATGAATATTAAAATTAATTAGAAAGTGCGGTTGAATAGTATGAATGAGAACGAAAAGGTAAGTTTTGGAAAGTATATTGAAACGATACGAAAAGAGAAAAGAAAATCACTAAGAGAAACAGCAAAAGCAATCGAAGTATCTCCACAATTCCTAAGTGAAGTGGAGAAGGGTAGAAAAAGTACCCTGACAAATGAGAGAATTGAGAAACTGGCAAAATTCCTCATGTTATCTGAAACCCAGACTTATACACTTTATGATATGGCAGCGGAAGCAAGAACATCGAATGATGTGTTAATACCACAGGATTGTGTCGATTATGCATCAAATCCTTATGTGCTTGAGGCACTGAGATTATCTAAAGAAACAGGAGCAGGGGAGGCAGAGTGGCAGGTACTTCTTGACGAATTAAGAGCTCGAAAGGGGTAGTAGCAGCCTATGTATGAACCACAGTTTAGATGCAGAAGTAATGGTGTTCCCATTTTATCCCATGAGGATATTGAATCAGATGCAGAAATGTTCATCCGAGATTTTGATCCGGATGTACTGAACAATCCTAAAGAAGTTAATATTGAGGAATTCGCAGAGTTCTATCTGGGATTGACACCAGAGTATAATAATCTGACTCATTGCGGACTCATTCTTGGAAGAATGGTCTTCAATGATAGCAACAAGGTTCCGGTATATGATGCAGATGCAAAACGTGCAGAATATATATTTGCCGGAAGGGGAACGGTCATGATCGATAACACATTGCTGACGGACGAGCACCGCTTCCGTTCAACGATGGGGCACGAATCAGGACACTGGATTTATCAGCAGTCGTATTTTTACAGAGACCCGAATCAGCTGGTCCTGTTCGATAATTTGGAACAGACATCAACTGCCTGTAGAAAAACAGACATAGAAGGCGGGGAAGCAGCGCAGAGCAATGGGCGCAAGCAGTTATGTTCAGATCATGACTGGCTTGAACATCAGGCTAAATATTTCAGTGCAGCGATCCTTATGCCGAGAACTGCAATGAGACAGGTCTGTGGTGATAAAGAATTAAGAAAAAGACTCAGAGAAGAGTTTCCGGGATTTGAGTTGGAAATGCTGGCAACAGAAGTGGCAGAAATCTTTAATGTTTCATCAGAGTCGGCAAAGATTAGAATTAAACAGCTGGGATTTGATTTTGCAAAGTCACCAGTTAAACAGAAAACGCTTTTTACAATTGGTTATCCGAGTAGTGTTATCTCACTGTAAGCATAAGCACCTCGAAAAGGGGTGCTTCTATTATAGATAATGTGTCAACCATGGGGTTGACGAATATAATTCTACAAACCATGAAAAATAGGAAAATAAATAAAATATATGAATTATATTTCGATACAAGAAATATAGTCATAAAATAAATAAATATTGACATATAATTCAAATAACGTATAATAGTATGTAACAGGAGGTAGATAAAATGGAGTTTGACAGAAGCAGATTAATGAACAATATAACGACTTTGATAAAAGAAAAAAAAATAAAAATAGGTGAGCTTGAAAATTCAGTAGGTATCAGTACTGGATATTTATCCAAAATGGCCAAGCCTGAAAATGAATCAATGCCGGGAATTGATTTAATATGGAAACTTGCAGAAAAACTTGGTGTAAGTGTAGATATGCTTGTTGGCGGTGATTTCAGCAAATCAAATGATAATTTGTTTTATCTTGTGAAATTCCTGCATGAATTGAAACTGGAAACAGATGTTCATGAAATAACATGGAGTAAATTTTCCAGCTACGATGCGGTTAAGGATCCATTAGATTTACCTGAATGGGATGATCTGGAATGCAATGTTGAAGAAAAAATAGTTACATCAAATATTACAGACAGATATGTATCCTTATTTGATTCCCAAAGAAATCTTAAAGCAACAAAAGAAAATTTTTATGCGTTTGTAGATACACTTCATATTGTCCTTCTGTTCAAGTGCATAGAGACGGTTGAAAATGAAGAAAAAGTGGTTTATGAATTATACTCTGCAACGGACAATGGACCAAGTAATAACTATATTATTCCGTTGTGTTCCACATTGGAAAAAGACGGTGCGATATTTTTTGCTCTGAGTGATTTTTATGAATGCGTACAAAGGCACGATAAAGATATTCAGTTAAGAGAATCAGCACGAAAAGCAATTGGAGACTTTTTAAATCGTAATAATACAGAAGAATTGCCATTTAACTAGGAGGTGTAGCCTGAACATGGTAACAGAAAAAGTAAAAGGGGTAATTTCCTGCCCCATATGTAAAAAAGGAAAAGTAATAGCGTACGAAAGCGCATCAGGGAAATCATCAGTAGGATGTCACAATTGTGGAAGATACCTGTTGGTTGATTGGGATAAGATGACAGCCGTTGAAAATAAGGCCTGTAAAAATGCCTATAAGATGGTTGTAAATAATTGAATAACAATTTGCTGACTGAGCAATAGGGGCGTTTGAATAAAAACAGCTACCACATAGCCAGAGCAGATTACCAGAGGAAATAAGAATGATCTTGTTTCCCTTGGTAATGTGCCCTGGCTATTTTTTTGTCCTTTTTTGAGATCGTTTTTGAAACCGTGAGTTGTTCCTACATTACACAGAAGGATAAAAATACACGTCAGATTATGAAACACGAATGGCTATTTTAAATTTTGTATCAAGATAAATCGGTCAGAAATTATTAGGTTGGTTAAGCAGATTATTTTTTATGTTGCTGATAACAAACCGTTAATGATGAGAAAGTCCCCCTTATATATTCTCTATTCGCCTGATTATATTTTGCGAAACAAATGAAATGGAAAGGAGAATAAGTAAGTGAGGATAAAAAAATGAAGTTTTGGTGCTTCTGAAAAAATATTTGAAATTTATTTTTAATCGTGCAAAAAGTCTGCACCTTTAAAAATTATTCTTTAGTCACAAAGCAAGAGAACAGAGAGGAGGTGAGCGAGAGATGGCAAAGAAGAGCATGACGCCAAGCGAACGCAGGGAAGCGATTCTTAAGGTCCTCTGTCAGAGAAGGCAGGACAAGATCGACAACCTGGCATTTGAATTTGGCGTTTCAGTCCGGACAATCAAAAACGATATCGAAGAGCTGTCTCTCGCTTACCCAATCGAAACAGTTCGTGGCAGATACGGTGGAGGGGTAAAAGTGGCAGACGGATATTATGTCGGCCGCAATTACCTGAAACCGAAACAGCAGGAACTGCTCAAAAAGCTGCAAAGCACCCTTCAGGGTGACGATCTTGAGGTGATGAACAGTATCCTTCGTGATTTTGCTTTGTAAGAACTATATTTACGAGAACCCCACGGCCATGAGAGCCGAATGAGAAAGGATGAATTATTATGATGAAAATTTTTATCTGCAGCCCGTATCAGGGCAACATCGAGGAAAACAAAAAGAAGGCAGCATATTACGCAAAGATCGTTGCCAAAGCTGGGAATGTCCCAGTTGCACCACATATCTATTTTCCAACCTTCCTTGATGAGAAGAATCCCAACGAGAGAATGACAGGAATTGAAATGGGACTGGAACTCATGGATATATGCGATATGGTCTATGTTTTCGGTTTTGAGATTACGGAAGGCATGAGATTCGAACTGGAACATGCCAAGGAAATGAAGAAGCCTGTAAGACTTTATGACAGAAATTTTGAACAGATTTGTGTCAAAACGCTTCCGATTGATGACCGTGCCAGTGATGAGTACCGTTCCCTGATTAAGGGGCAGAAGCTCATGAGATAGGAGATCAGCCATGTCAGGAAGAGTAAATGTCCGCTACGGACTGAATCAGGGTGACCGAATTATGGTCACCCGTGGAAAAGAGAAAAAAAGCAACCGTTGTAAAGGAGTACCCGTTCCACATTCTGATGGATTGGGGAAAGTACAAGTCCAGTGTAAACAAAGTTGATGTGTATACAGGCGATGTGAAACTGGCACGCATTTGAAAGGAGAGAACGCCATGAGCGAAGCATTGTTATTGGTAGCTGAGGGCTACGAACAGATTGCTGCAGGAATCAGAAAGATGGTCGCAGCACAGAAAGATACATCTAAAAAGGAAGAGAAGCCTGTGAAGAAGACAGAAAAGAAGGAAAACCCTGTGACAGATACACCGAAGGATGAAGCTGCCCCGAAGGAGAAAACAGTGGACAGAAAGACGGTCCGTGCTTTCCTTGCGGACAAGTCCAGATCAGGAAAGACATCGGAAGTCAAGAACCTGATCGAGCAGTTCGGATTCCAGAAGCTTTCAGATGTTCCTGATGAGAAACTTCCGGAACTGTATGAGAAAGCGCAGGTGCTTTAATGGGCGGACATGCAAGGTTCTCACCATCGTCCGGCAAAAGACGTCTGGAATGCTCTCCATCGTTACTGTTGGAGGAGCAGTTCCCGGACGAAGAATCTCCCTTCGCAGCAGAGGGGAGTGCCGGACATGCGATGGCAGAGTACCTCATCAATAAGTATCTGAAGAAAAGGACTAAAAGACCTGTATCTGATTATTATTCGGATGAACTGCTGGAGGCCGTGGATGACTACGTGGAATATAACATCACCCAGATCGAACAGGCAAGGAAGGACTGTGATGAACCATTCATCGGAGTGGAACTGAAGGTCAGCCTTGCACACAGAATCAAGGACTGTTTCGGTACTGCAGATATGGTGGTGGTCGACTCCCATAAGATCCATATTATCGATCTGAAACTCGGCAAGGGTGTGGTGGTCGATGCAGAACAGAATGTCCAGCTTATGATTTACGGACTGGGAGTCCTGGACATGCTCGGTTTCTTATATGAAATCGACACGGTGGAGCTTACCATCGTCCAGCCGAGGATCGAACATTTTTCCACCTGGGAGATATCAGCCGGGGAGCTTCTTGCATGGGGAAAGGATGTCTTTGAACCTGGAGCAGCAAAGGCACTTTCAGGCGAGGGAGAATTCAAAGCCGGAGACCACTGCCGATTCTGCAAGGCAAGATTTACGTGCCGCGCAAGGGCAGAGGAATATCTGAAACTTGCCCAGATGGAATTTGCCGAGCCGGCCCTTATGTCAGATGAAGAGATTGCAGAGGTTCTTTCCAAGGCAGACGCCCTGAAGAAATGGGCAGAGGAGGTTTACACCTATGCACAGAATGAAGCAGTAGTTAACCATAAAGAATGGCCTGGCTATAAGCTGGTTCTGGGAAGAAGCAACCGTAAATATACGGATGAAGAGGATGTGGCAGAGGCGGCACAGAAAGCCGGATACACGGATATCTTCAAAAAGAGCCTGATCGGCATTACCGAGATGGAAAGGCTGATGGGCAAAAAGAAATTTAGTGAGATCCTTGGTTCACTGGTGTACAAGCCTGACGGCAAGGTCACACTGGTGCCGGATTCAGATAAAAGAGAAGCAGTTAAAACAGCAACCGCAGAAGCGGATTTTAAGGAGGACTAAATTATGACAACAGCAAATTTAACTAAAGTAATCGTACCTTGCAGACTCAGCTATGCACACCTGTGGGAG
>OGRC01000689.1_pt1 | contig 26470 bp, 25 predicted proteins | sample 1553431 | NCBI WGS metagenome assembly OGRC01 (sample SAMEA2580064, study PRJEB22360) | human gut metagenome | biome: human gut; feature: human-associated habitat; material: faeces | place: Denmark | collected 2008/2010
CCTGCTGCCGTAGAAACTAACTTCATCGCCATACAAAAAAATCAACAGACATCTTCTCATTTTTGCTTCGATGTCTGTTGATTTTCTTTTTCTTACTAAACGGCGCTAAACAGGTTTTTCCCTGCACACAATCAGCTTTTCACCTTCTTTATATCCTTCCAACGTTTCCTCCGTAAGTATCACGCCCTCACAAAAGGATGCGAATGTTACTGCACTTATGTTTCCGAATTTTGTACTGTCCGCAAGGATGTACGCCTGCCGGCACTGCTTTACCGCCGCGCGCTTCACTTGCGCTTCTCCGGCATCAGGCGTCGTAAATCCTTCTTTTCTCGTAATGCCGTTCGTTCCGAAAAATCCTTTTGTAAAATGATATTTCTGCAGCATCTCCATTGCCTGCGCTCCGATCACTGCTTCTGTGGAGCTTTTCAATTCGCCCCCTATAAGCAAAACATGATTTCCCTGCGACGCAAGTTTTTGCGCATGAGCCACTGCATTCGTCACAAATGACGCTTTCTTCCCCTCCAAAAATTCTACCATATAACCGACGGATGTCCCTGCATCAAGATAGACAAAATCATCATCTTCGATCAGATCTGCTGCATATTGTGCGATCCGAATCTTCTCTTCTTTTTTGACGTTCACTTTTTGTGCCACTGTCGGTTCTCTCATCTCATAGGTATGATCTACAGCAACCGCTCCTCCGAATACCTTCGTCAGCTTTCCCGCCTTATCCAGCGCTGTAATGTCCCGTCTTGCAGTCGATTCCGAGACTCCGAGGCTTTCTGTAATTTCAGCTACCGTAATACTCTTTTTGGCTTTCAGGCGTTCCAATATCCGTTCAAACCTTTGCTCTGTTAACATAATACCCTCTTTGCATATAATAAACTGATACTATATGTTCTTTCTCTTTTTTCTAATATGAGGGTCATCTTTCAATCTATATCTCTTGATGGCCCTCGCATTCATTTACCGTATGACACTATTCTATCATCTTTTTACTTTATATGCTTCAAATATTTTATTTTTCCTGCTTTTCCTGCTGCTTTTTCAAACTTTCTTTTTCAATATTCCGAGAAGCAGCGCCGATACAACTGTTCCTGCTACAAGTGCGATCAAATACTGAAGCGGATTTCCTACAACCGGGAATACGAAGATTCCGCCGTGCGGAGCCATCAGTGTACAGTTAAATGCCATAGAAAGCGCTCCTGCAACAGCCGAGCCTGCGATACAAGCCGGAAGCACATGCAGCGGATCAGATGCCGCGAACGGGATCGCTCCTTCTGTGATAAAGGCAAGACCCATGATAAAGTTTGTCGGACCTGCATCCCTTTGCTCCTTCGTAAACTTGTTTTTAAAGAGCATTGTCGCAAGTGCGATCGCACACGGCGCTGTCATTCCGCCGACCATAACTGCCGCCATGATGTCATAATTTCCTGCTGCAATAGATGCAGTACCAAATACATATGCCGCCTTATTAAATGGACCACCCATATCGATCGACATCATTCCTCCGACGATCATTCCAAGAAGGATCTTACTTGTTCCACTCATGCTGGAAAGTCCTGCGTTCAAAGCTGTATTGATTCCACCCATAACCGGTTCAACCGCAAATGTCATCAACAATCCCATAATCAGGATACCAAATACCGGATACAATAGTACAGGTGAGATTTTCTCGACTGCCTCCGGAAGCTTACTGCACACTTTCTTCAGACCTAAAATAATATATCCTGCTGCAAATCCTGCTACAAGCGCTCCTAAAAATCCGGATTTTCCGCCTGCCGCGATCATTCCGCCTACAAATCCAACTGCAAGCGCCGGACGATCTCCGATCGCCATTGCGATATATCCTGCAAGTACCGGAAGCATAAATCCAAACGCAACGCCGCCGATCTGTTTAAACAAAGCCGCCGCCGGAGTGATCGTACCAAACGCCGCTCTTTCATCTGCCGGAAGAGAACTAAGATCAATACTCAAACCATCGATCAAAAATGCGATCGCGATCAAGATTCCTCCGCCAACTACAAACGGAAGCATATGAGAAACTCCGTTCATAAGCTGTGTATAAATCTTATGTCCGATTCCTCCCGATTTTCCTGATGAAGACGCCGCCGGAGATGTTGTTTCGTTTCCGCTGTGATATACCGGAACATTGCCTGACATTGCCTGATCAATAAGCTGCGCAGCTTTGCTGATGCCATCGGACACCTGACAGATAATGACTTTCTTTCCGTCAAAGCGATCCATCGGAACCTGCGCGTCAGCCGCTACAATGATGCAGTCCGCTTCATTGATCTCCTTCTCGGTGAGAACATTTTTTGCTCCGCCCGAACCTCTTGTCTCGATCTTTACGAAACAATCCTTCGCCTTTGCCGCTTTTTCAATCCCTTCAGCCGCCATATAAGTATGCGCGATTCCGGTCGGGCAAGAAGTAACCGCAAGGATTTTAAATCCGCTCGCCGCCCCTTCGTTCATATCTGCAAGACGCTCATCAATGTCGCCCTGCTCGGAGTCTGCCCGGTCAATGATCTCAAGGAATTCATCAGCGCTCTTCGCATGTCTCAGCGCATCTGCAAACTGCTCATCCATCATCAGCACTGACAGCTTGCTCAGCACATCCAAATGTACATTATCTTTCGTGTTCGGCGCCGCGATCAAAAACATCAATGTAACCGGCTGTCCGTCTAACGCATCAAATTCCACTCCGTCTTTTACTACCATCGCCGCAAGTCCCGGTTTTGTCACTGCATCGCATTTTCCGTGAGGAATAGCAATTCCTTCTCCGATTCCTGTAGTGCTTTCTTCCTCTCTCGCGTATACCTGCTCCCTGTACGCTTCACGATCATTGATTTTTCCGCTTTCAACCATAAGATCAATAATCCGGTCAAGCGCTTCGCTTTTCGTCTTTGGAGCCTCTGTAAGAGAAATACTCCTTTTGTCAAGTAAATCTGTGATCCTCATTCTCTAAACCTCCTTCTTTTATTCGCCCTTTCATCCGCTTTTTTCAGGCGTTTCTTTTCTCGTTCTAAAGCGTTCTTTCTTACTATCTCCCGTTAAATTCCCTCAATTTTGATTTTCATCCTGCCAACCACAGGATTTTCGGTAATTTCCCTCAATGAACTTACCCGCTCTGTTCTTCTGTTTATTTTGCAACTTTTTCATACAGATCCATGATCTCTTCTTTTGTTGCCAAATATTCGGAAAACGCGCTTGCGCTGCCTGCCGACACACCCATATAAAATGCATGTCTATAATCTTTCTTTTCGATCCAGCCGGCAGTAAATCCTGCAACCATCGAGTCTCCTGCTCCTACTGCATTTACCAGCGTTCCTTTCGGCGCCGGAGCCTCATATACGCTTCCGTCTTCCGCCACAAGCACCGCTCCTTCTCCTGCCATAGAGATCAGAACGTTTCTTGCGCCCTGCTCCTGAAGCTTCTTGCCATACGGAATAACTTCTTCTCTCGTCGTCAGTTTCACATTGAACAGATCGCCCAATTCGTGATTATTCGGCTTGATCAAAAACGGATGATACTTCAATACGTTGACCAGCAGTTCTTTCGTTGCATCTACAATAAATGTAACATTTTTATCTTGAAGACGTTCCATAATCCTGCTGTACATATCATCCGGCATAGATGCAGGAATGCTTCCTGCAAGAACGAGAATATCTCCCTCTTCGAGAACATCAAGTTTCTCCAAAAGTTCCTCAATTTTCTCTTCACTGATCACCGGTCCTGTTCCGTTAATCTCTGTGCCGTCAATATTTTTCAGCTTCAGATTGATCCGTGAAATTCCGCTGTCGATCTTAATAAAATCAGAATGGATCCCCATTGCTTCTACTTCCCGAATGATCTCTTCTCCTGTGAATCCGGCAGCAAATCCAAGCGCTGTATTATCGATTCCAAGATTCATAAGAATTGTTGATACATTGATTCCTTTTCCACCCGGAAGGATCAATTCCGAATCTGTCCGGTTCGTAAGACCGAGCTGAAAATCATTCACAGAAACGATATAATCCAAAGATGGGTTAAATGTCACTGTATAGATCATTCCAATTCCCCCTTTTCTTTTTATTTTCCTTTTATTTATTGCTGTTTTGTTTTTGTGATATCATTATACAATCATACTCGATCAAATTCAATCATAATATTTCACATAATTTCTTTTTTATTTTGGTCTAATTTGCACAAATATTATTTATTTTGACTTTTTACGCTGTGCTTTAAGACTGATTTTGATCGATGTCACATTTATATCCATTTTTCAACAAAAATGGATTTCATAATCCTTCACGCTGTAATGACCTGTAAACAGATCGCGCCTTTGCCTCACCGGGCATGACCGCCAAATAATTCTCCTGCTCATATAATTAAAAAGACTAAACAAAATGCAGATTTTTCATCTGTCATCCTGTTCAGTCTTTTCTCTTCGGTTCTATAATTTCGTCAGCAGGATTCCGCCTGATCCCACGACAGATCCGCCGGTCCCGGTCCGAAATTCTTCTCAATCAAACTACAGTATTCTTTGTAGGCTTTCTCTTCCGCAAAATCTGCTTTCAGCGCATCACGGACTCCTTTATAATACCATTCCAGCGCCCCTTTGCTTTTCATTCGAAACCGTTCCCACAACGCTTCTCCGACAACCGGATAATCACGGTCTATATCCCGCATATTCGAAAGTTTATCAGCAAGGCCGATGATCTGCACCTCTCTCGGCGCATCTTTTAATCTGGCAATCGTCGCGCTCTTTCTCTCTTTCCAGCTAAGAGACTTGTCTTCGCTTTCCTGTGCGACAAGCTGTGCAACGCGGTTTCCGAAACGAAGTTTCAATACATCCTTCGTAATTCCTCTGCAATCTTCAATCGTATCATGCAGTACAGCCGCACAGATCACTTCCTCATCATCCGTCATCTCTGATACGATCTCTGATACTTCGATCGGATGGACGATATACGGCCGCTTCGTTCCTTTCCTCAACTGTCCCTCGTGTGCCTTTTCCGCAAATTCGATTGCCTCGCTTATCATACTAAACCCCCGTACTCTTATTTTCACACAATTTAATATTTACGGATAAATTTTAACACAATCCTATTGTAAGTACAACGAGAGAATTGCATCCTTTGAATTTCCCTGATATACTAGACAACAAAAAGAAACCCAAAACAATCTATTTTGAAAAGAGACTGAATTTTATGAAGAAAAAATATGCCCTTATTACCGGTTCTTCCAGAGGAATCGGACGCGCCTGCGCCGCTGCCTTTGCAAAGAACGGTTACCACGTATTTATAAACTGTAAAAGCTCTGTTGAACAGCTAACAGAAACAAAACAGGAGATCCTTTCTCTCGGAGGTTCCTGCACCTCTCTTCCCGGCGATGTGAGCGACCCTGACGTTGTACGCGATATTTTCTGCAAAATCCGGGAAATCTGCAGTGGGATTGACGTTCTTATCAATAACGCCGGAATTGCCCATTTCGGATTATTAAGCGATCTTTCTGACAACGAATGGAGACATTTGATCGATACAAATCTGTCTTCTGCCTTTTACTGTTGCCGGGAAGCAATCCCCCATATGGTATCTGAAAAATCAGGCCGGATCATCAATATCTCTTCTATGTGGGGCACAGCAGGCGCTTCCTGCGAAGTGGCTTATTCTGCCTCCAAATCAGGACTTCACGGTCTGACAAAAGCGCTTGCCAAAGAGCTCGCCCCAAGTAATATCACAGTAAACGCTATCGCCTGCGGCGTCATCGATACAGTCATGAACGCCCGCTTAAGCGAAGAAGAACGGGAAATGCTTTGTGACGAGATCCCGGCCGGACGGTTTGGGACTTGTGAAGAAGTGGCAAAATTAGCCTTAACCCTCGCCGAAAGCCCTTCCTATCTCACCGCACAGATTATCGGGATCGACGGAGGCTTTTTATAAAAAAGTTCGCTCTGATTTTCAACCAGAGCGAACTTTTTGCTTTGACTTTATACTTTTATAATTTTCCGTACACATCTTTCGGAACATATGCTTTCACTTCGATGCCTTCCGGAACGTAATTTTCGGACAAAAGCTGTCCACGGCTTCGAATAAGCTGGATTTTTGACGCTTCCGAAAAATCATACAGCCTTTCTACATAAATCTGATCTCTTCGGACGATCTCAAGAAGAGCTTTTTTTAATTCCTCAAGTCCCTCTCCTGTTTTTGCCGAAGTCGGAATAGAATATTCCGCCTGAAAATCTCTCTGCCGTTCCGGTGTTTCCACCAGATCCTGCTTATTAAAAAGCGTGATCACCGGATGATCGGAAGCGCCAAGCTGACGCAGCGTCTCATAGACTACATGCATCTGTTCGTCCATCTGCGGATTTGACGCGTCCACTACATGGATGATAATGTCTGCATATTTTGCTTCTTCCAAAGTACTTTTAAATGCTTCTACCAGATGATGCGGAAGTTTTTTAATAAACCCAACCGTGTCTGTAACCAAAATTTCCTGTGTATTGTCAAGAACAAGGGAACGAGTCGTTGTATCCAACGTAGAGAACAACATAGCGTCTTCCATTATTCCGGCATTTGTCAGCGCATTTTCAATACTGCTCTTCCCTGCCGATGTATATCCTACCAAAGCCGCCACTTTCAATCCTGACTGTTTTCTCTGCGTCCTGATTAATTCCCGATGCTTCTCTACCTCTTTCAGCTCTTTTTTTAATCTGCTGATCCGCTCCCTGATCAAGCGCCGGTCCATCTCCAGCTTCTTTTCTCCGGGTCCTCTTGTACCAATTCCTCCGCCAAGACGCGACAGCGATCTTCCCAGCCCTGATAATCGCGATGCCCTGTATCGAAGCTGTGCCAGTTCCACCTGGATCTTTCCTTCTCCAGACACAGCCCGGGCTGCAAAAATATCAAGAATCAACAGCGTTCTGTCTATGATCTTACATGAGAGTTCTTCTTCCAGATTTCCCAACTGTGCGCTTGTAAGCTCATCATCGCAGATAATTCCCGTTGCATCCGTCTCCCAAATAAGATCTTTGAGTTCCATCAGTTTTCCTTTTCCTATATATGTTCCGGGATGAGCGCTCTCTCTTGGCTGGATCAATCTGCCGACAACGACTGCTTTCGCAGTTTTTGCCAATTCTGCAAGCTCATCAAGCGACCGATTCGCCGCTTCTTCATCTCCTGTATCGACTCCGACGAGAACGACTCTCTCGTCAATCTGTTCCATTTCATACATATTCTTTCTCCGAATTTACATTGATCGGTTTGTCCCGCTATCGTGTCTTTAAAAATTCTGCTTCTCGTTCCATCGCCTCATCATCAGGATATTTTGACAAATACTCATCCGCTTTTTCCTTCGCACTTTCCCAATCCGCCAGATTTTCAAGACAAACAACTTCATTATATTTCATCTCCCGAATCAGTTCGGCAGAATCTTTTTGTTCTCCATCGTCTGTATCAGACATTGCAAGTCCTGTCTGAATATATTCAAGCGCCGCTTCATAATCTTCTGTCTGCATGGCACAGATCCCCATCAGATTATAAATCTGAGTTGTCTGCGCTGCGCCTCCGTCCACAGCCTTTTGAAATGCGTCAAGGGCTGAGTCATACTCTTCCTGCTCATAATACGTCATTCCAAGTCCCCGATAACCTTCGGCTGCTTTCTTTGCATCTTTATTTTCCGTCACTTTTTCAAATTGCGCCTGAGCTTCCTTGTAATCTCCTTTTTCCAGCGCTTCCGTTCCGGCCTTAGCGCTGTTCGCACAGCCGGACACCATTACCGGAAAGGCAAGACAGAAAACCGCAGCTGCAATCCCTTTTCTAATCTCCACTGTTTCTCACCCCCATTCAGGATACTGCATCATCCAAAATGAATTCAAAATATTAATTATCATTACAACCATATCTGCCGCAATCGCGCTTTGCATTGTCACAAGTCCGAAAAATGCAAGTATAATCAAAAATACTTTCATGCCGATCGCAAACAGCATATTTTCCCGCACAGAACGAATTGTTCCTTTTGCAATCCGCACGGCATTAATAATCTTCGACGGTTCATCTTCCATAAGGATCACGTCTGCCGCCTCAAGCGCTGCATCTGCGCCCAAACCTCCCATAGCAATTCCGATGTCCGCAAGCGCCAAAACCGGAGCATCATTCATTCCATCGCCTACAAACACTAATTTCTCATTTTCCATCTGATCGTCGCGAAACTCTTCCAGAAGCCGTACCTTATCTTCCGGCAGCAATTCTGAATAGACACTGTCGATTTTCAGTTCTGCTGCCACCTGCTCTGCCGCCCGTTCACTGTCACCTGTAAACATGACCGTCGCAAGACTTTTCTTTCTCATCCAGCGCATCAGTTTTCCGGCATCACTGCGGACTCTGTCTGCGATCAGGATATATCCTGCATAGTTTCCGTCAACCGCCACATGAACAGCAGTTCCTTCTTCCTCTGTCTGCTGATAGAAAATTCCTTCCCGATTCATCAGTCTTGTGTTTCCGGCATATACTTCCATCCCGTCAACAAAAGCATGAACTCCATATCCCGGCTCTTCCTCGATATCTTTGATCCGCGTACTGTCCGGCTCGTTTCCGTACGCCTCCATAAGAGACAGGGCAACCGGATGCTTCGAATAGCTTTCCGCCAAAGCCGCGATCTCCAAAAGCCTCTCTTTTTCGAATTTATAAGGAACGATCTCCTTTACATGGAACACACCTTCTGTCAGTGTTCCCGTTTTATCAAACACATATGTATCTGCCTGGATCAAATCCTCCAAAACCGTACCGCTCTTGATCAGAACGCCCTGCTTTGATGCCGAACCGATCCCGCCCAGAAAAGCAAGCGGTATCGATACCATTAATCCGCACGGACACGCAGCCACAAGAATAATCAATCCTCTGTAAATCCACTCTTCCTTTGCTTCTACAAACATCATAGGAGGAAGGATCACGGTCAGCAGAGCAATCAAGATCACGATCGGCGTATAATACTTTGTAAATTTGTCTGCAAAATGAACGCTCTCCGCTTTCTTTTCATTTGCATTTTCCACGAGCCGCATAATCTTTGCTGCAGTGGAATCGTTGTACAGCTTTACAACCCGGGCTTCCAATACGCTGTTCAGATTAATGCCCCCGCTGAACAGCTTATCCCCAATGCGGACAGTCACCGGATCCGATTCTCCTGTCAGCGCCTTCATATCAACTGTTCCGGTTCCGCTTGTCACGACTGCATCTACCGGAATCTTATCCCCGGGATGCAGAACGATCGTCTGTCTCACTTCCAATTCCTGCGGAGGAACGATCTTCTCCGTTTTTCCAACCTTCAGATTCGCATATTCCGGCCGGATATCGATAAACTTTGCGATTGATTTCTTTGTCTTATTTAAAGAGATATCTTCTACAAGTTTTCCGACCTGATAAAAAAGCATTGCCGCGACAGCTTCTTTATGCCGTCCTACAAGAAACGCCCCTGCAGTCGCTATGATCATCAGCAGATTTTCGTCTAAAAACTGCTTTTTCAAAAATTTTTCTATCTGTTCCCTGTATATACTGATCGATACTACGATATAAGGCAGCAAAAACAAAACCTGTTCCACACGCGGATTCATTTTTATCTGCGCGCTCAGAACAAGTGAAAGCAAGTACAAACCAAGTCCAATACCGATCTCAAATTCTCTTTTCTTCGTTTCTCTCGCCATTCCTTTTTTTCCTTTTCCGTCAACTTTTTCCTTTATAACTTATTACAGCCATGTGCGAAATATCCCCCGTCCGCACATCCTTTTTTCTCTTCGCTTTATTCGCGTATATGTTCCATTCCCTGATTGATGATCGTCTTTATATGTCCGTCTGCAAGAGAATAAAATACCGTCTTCCCTTCCCGCCTGTTTTTCACCAGTTTCATCTGTTTTAAAATCCGAAGCTGATGGGAGATTGCAGACTGTGTCATATTCAGAGTCTTTGCCAGATCACACACGCACATCTCGGAATAGAATAACACACTTAGCAGCTTCAGCCGCGTTACATCGCCAAACACCTTGAAAAATCCTGCAAGATCGTTCAATTCTCTGTCCTCAGGGATCTGGCTTTTCATCTTTTTTACTACTTCTTCATGCACATGTATAAAATCACAGTGTTCTACTTCTATTTTCTCCTCCATCTTATTCTTGCCCTCCAAATATACAGTATAACGAAAAGAGGCAAAAGCATCAATATCTTTTGCCTCTAAAGCTCAAAACTTAAGATTCCTTAAGATTTTCCGCTACTGTTTTCTTCTGTCTCCAATCACATTGTTAAACACATCTTCCATATTTTCTTTTCTTGAACTGTTAATCATACATGTCTGAATCGCTTCGTTCAGAGAAAGCATCTTATCATCCAGTTCTGACACCATTTTCGCACATTCTTTTAAATCTCTGCTTATGTAATCCGGCGCGTTCCCCTCAAATTTATAATAAATTTTATGCTCCAGACTCGCCCAAAAATCCATCGCGATCGTTCGAATCTGAATCTCCACCTTCGTATCTACTACGCTGTCGGAAAGAAAGATCGGCACAGATACGAGCATATGATAACTCTTATAGCCGCTCTCCTTTGGATTTTTAATATAATCTTTGATTGAAAGAACTTTCAGATCACTTTGATTGCCGATCATCTCCGCTAAGCGGTAAATATCGGACGTAAAGGAACAGATAAGGCGCACTCCTGCGATGTCATTGATATAACGCACCATATTCTCAATGGACGTTTCATGACCGTATCTTCTTAATTTTTTTACAATGCTTTCCGGTGTCTTGATCCGTGTTTTTATGTGCTCGATCGGATTGTATTGATGGACATGCTGAAATTCATCATTCAAAATCTCCAGCTTTGTTCCTACTTCCTTCAGCGCCGCATTATACAGAAAAATAATGGTCTTCCAGCTATCAACATCTTCATAGCTTTTCAGCGCTGCTTCCACTTGTTGTTCACTCGTCATTTCAGACAGCCTCCGCTCGTTATTTTACCTTTTTATTCTACCATAATTCCTATGGCATGTCACAGATTTCACGGATTTTTAAGACTTCATTTACAGCTCAAGCTTCATATCGCCCTGATGGATCCATTTCTTCTTCCGCATAAATTCAGAAATAAGAAGTGTCACGACTGCCGGAAGGACAAACTGGATCAAAATGATCTTCCCAAGTACGATCACTCCTGCTTCACTTTGTGTCATCACCTGCCAAGTCATAAGCGGTCCGACAAGCCCTGCTGTTCCCATACCGGAACCGGTCGCATTATTTGTCATATGCAGAACCATTGTCCCGATCGGACCTAAAACAGCGCTTGACAAAATAGCCGGAAGCCAAATGAGCGGGTGTCTTACAATATTAGGAACTTGCAGCATCGACGTTCCGATTCCCTGCGCAAGAAATCCGCTGAACTTATTTTCTCTCCAGCTGGCTACTGCAAAACCGATCATATTACAGCAGCATCCGATCGTCGCCGCGCCTGCCGCCAGTCCCGAAAGATTCAAAATAACGCCCAGCGCCGCAGAACTGATCGGAAGTGTTAAAATCATTCCCATTAAGACCGACACGATGATCCCCATTAAAAACGGCTGCTGTTCTGTTCCCCAGTTAATCAAAGAACCAAGCCACGCCATAAATTCAGAGATCGGAGGACCGACAAATAAACCAACTGCCGATCCCGTTCCGATACATACAAGAGGCGTCAGTATAATATCCAGTTTCGTTTTCCCTGAGATCAAAATTCCGATCTCAATCGCCAGATATGCTGCAATAAATGCCCCTAATGGTTCTCCTGGTCCTGCAAGAACAAGATTGCCGTCTATCAGCAGCTGTCCTGCCAAAAGTTTTCCTGCAAACGCACCGACCATTCCCACGACCGCGGACGAAACGATCACTAAATGTCCTGCTTCCAGTTTCCGCGCCACACCGACTCCGATCCCGGCTCCGGTCAGTCCCGCCGCAACCTTTCCTATCTGATAGATAAGATCGCCTGCACCGCCGCCCATAAACAGCCCGATCTGCTGTATGATCGTTCCGATGATCAACGTGGCAAACAGCCCCTGCGCCATTCCGCCTAAGCCGTCAATAAAGATTCGATCTAAAAGTTTTTTCATTTTTTAAGATACCCCCACTCGCCTTCATACGCTTCACACGGAGCAAAACATTCTGCCAAAACGCCGTCTTGATCGGTCAGTTCCGGGATTCCGTCTGACTGTTCGAACGCATAATCTGTCAAAAGCCAGCTCACGATATTAACATTATCTTTTCTTCCGGCAACGCAATCCGGCGCCGCCATAAAAATCATCTGTTCAAGGAAATCAATATCCACCGTGTTATCTTTGCTGTATAAAATCAAATTCTTATGAAACCATAAGTAAACACCTTTTACAGTTTCTTCTTCCGCTTTCTCTTCCGCAGAATCAGAAGGATGTTTTTCCGCATCAAGATACACTGTCTGAAATTTCTCATCAAATCCAAATTGTTCGATCGCAGAAAAAACAGCTTTCCCATACGGTTCTTCCTGCAAATATTTTGCCAGCAGTTCTTTATCGTTTATTGTACATACTCTGATCATCTTCTTACTCCTTTACAAAAATTAAAATATACAACTCTTACTTTTTCCCGTCCCTCCTACGCTGCACAAAGGAGTCCTTTTCTCTCCCCGCTTTCCGTACGGCTGAACTGATACTAATATATCAAAAAGGACTTGCACAAGCAACGGGATTTTTGTATGATAAACATCATAAACTTTGAAAGGAGCTTCTTTATGTTTCGTTTATGGGGAAAAGAATTCAAAGAAAACAGACTGCTGCGCGATACCGTCATCTGTGATGAGACAGAAGACACACGCACACACAAGATCTTCAACGCATTAGATGAAATCTGTTATGAATTTGATCTGAGCAAGCCGATTTGGCTTGACACAACGATCGCAGATTTTAAGCGTCATGCAAAGGCGCGGTTTTATCAGGATAATTTTGTAGACAGCATTGATTTTGATTATTTAGAAATAGAGGTGATCGAGGAATAATCCCCGATCACCTCCATTTTTATAAACAGCTCCCCTTCACCGATTCTTACTCATTTCTGATTGCCGCAAGAGGACTTAACTTCATCGCCCTTCTCGCAGGGAAATATCCTGCTGCCGTTCCGACAAGCATCGCAAATCCAAGTGAGATCAAAACCAGCCACGGCGGAATATACGAGATCCCTCCTGCCAACATCCCCATTTCACTTCCCTGCACAAGTACATTAATGGCTGCCGACATAAGAAAACTCAAAAGATTGCCGATCACACCGCCTGCAAGCCCGATAAATGCCGCTTCCAAAAGGAACATCTGGCGGATATTCCCAAGACTGCATCCGATTACTTTCATAACGCCGATCTCCTTCGTCCGCTCATAAATAGACATCATCATCGTATTTGCGATTCCGATTGCCGCAACGAAAAGGGAAACTGCACCGATTCCTCCAAGTACCGCCTGTACCATTGCAAACTGTTTTTTCATACTGTCAATATATTCGATATTCGACGACACATTATATCCCATTGCACGAATCATATCCGAAACGAGTTCTACGTTTTCCATATCGTCCGCCTGTACCCTTGCCGACGAATAAACAAACTTACTGTAAGGCTTTCCGCTCTTTGTCGTCGGCTGTCCCGGGATTGCCCTTCCCCGAAATTCCTTTTCAAGATACGTTCTCAGCTTATCGATATCACAAAATGTCATATACGAATTAACCGTATATGTATCCGGTCCGCCTTTTAATACACCGCTGGCAGACACAACATGTTTTTTCGGAGGCGTTTTTGCCGACGCGGTTCCGCCTTCCCCTCCGCTTTGCACATCTCCGCCTCCAAAATCAGCGGCAGCGCCTTGCGACTGATAATATCCGTCCTGATCGAGGATCAGAAAAACCGAGTCTTTGTTCAGATCAATATCAGGAAGTTCTCCTGAATCCCAATATCCGCTGCCCGATGCTTTATCATAAAAATTCGTAATAACCGTATTGCCATACACAAGTTCTAACTGCGCGCTGTTCGGATCCGGCAGTTTCCCGCCTTCTTCCAATTCCAGATTCAGAGCCTTCAGACCTTCGGGAGTCATTCCTGTCAGTTCAAGATAGCCTTCATACTTTCCTTTAAGCGCGATCGCCGAGACACTCAAAACCGGCTCCGCACTCTTTACATGATCTATGTTTTTCAGCTCTTTGATCACATCATCGGTAATATATTTCTGCGACTCCTCATCAGAAGACATTCCCGAATATCCGTACATCATTCCTCCGGAATCCTTCCCTGTCACTGTAATACTTGTCGTTCCTCCGCTTTGCTCCACTTCCTCGTACATCGACTGCTGAAGTCCCAAACCGAGCGAGATCATAACTACGATGGATGCCGTTCCGATCACAACGCCGAGGATCGTAAGAAACGTCCTTAATTTTCTGCGCCGCAGACTGCTAATGCTCATCCTCAGCAGATCGCTCCACCTCATCAAACAATTCCTCCTCTTCTGCTTCCAGTCGTTTTGCCTTTTTCCGCTTCATAATAAAGGTCACCGCCACAGCCGCAGCAATAATCACAATAACCGCAGCAGCTAAGATCCAGCCGATTGAAAGTCCGCCCTGTTCTTCCGGAATATCCATCATAACATCCATATCGCCGGAATCTGACATCGGCATAACGATCAGTTCAAACTTCTCCTCAGCTGTCGATACATTGCCCGCGTCATCTTCATAAGTCAAAATCAATTTACATTCCGTATTATCCGTTGTCTCATTCACTGCCGTCACAATGGCGTCGATCATTCCTGTAGCGCCGGAATCAAGATTGCCGATAAACTGTTCGTCTGATTCGATCATCTCTCCTTCAAACCGGGCTTTCACATTGTACATCTTTACTCTTCCAAGATTATACAGACTGCAGGAAATATTCGCTTCCTCGCCGACTGCAACCGCTTCCGGTGCAATCTCAATCTTGCTGAACTCAAACCGCGCTTCCTGTACTACCGGAATCGCGAGACTCGACTGTGCTTCATACTGCGCCGCGCTGCTGTCTTCGTATTTCATAGACATACTGATACTGTACGGCTTCTTCACAAGATCTGCTCGAGCATTCAGATCGATCGATATATCGCTTGTTCCTCCTGCCGCAATCCCGTCAAGATAAATAGAACTTGACCCTGACGCCGGAAGAAATGCCGGAGCTTCCGCCGCGCCTTCCGATCCTGAAGACGGCGCCTGCATATCAAAAAGCATATTTGAGACAGCCGTTCTGGATGAAGTATTCTTCAAATGAACGATCAGTTTAAAATTACTTCCTGCATGAACTTCCGCCGGTTCTGTCTCAAATCCGGTTACGATCACTCTTGGAACTGAACTGCTCCCCGCATCTGCACCACCTGATGAACCGCCTGTCATAACCGGATCGCTTGTGTATACTCCGCCGAAAACATCCGCCCCGGCGTCTCCGCCTGACGGGTTTGTATCTGCCCCATTACCGCCTGTCAACGATCCGTTTCCGCCATTGTCCCCGTTGCTGCCTGTTCCTTCTGACGGCTTCTCTTTCGCAGTTGTCTTTACGAATACATATTTCTCTGTCTCATATAATTTTTCTCCGTCGTCGTAGGTGATCTTAAATTCCAGCTTATAGGACTTTCCGGTCACATCTTCTCTTACAACAAGCGGTTTTTCCTTACTTCCCCATACTGCCGCAGTCTGCTCTCCGCTCTTGATCACAGACAGATTTTTCAAATAATTCAACTGATCCATCTCAAACGGCCAATCAGACGCATTCTCGATATTCGGCTCGATCCGAACGTTCTGCGCGTCTACGTTTCCGCTGTTTTTCACATTGATCCTCAGCTCAGATACCTTTTGTCCTGCCTTAAACACAGGCGCCTCCTGCTCATCTCCTATACTGATCTGTATATAGGCAAATTCTTTCTTCGCCCCGGCAGAATTTTCCTCCGCAAATGCCACAAGCGGCGCAAGCATCGATAACACAAACACCATACATAAAATTCCGATGCCGATCCGTTTTAAAATCATCCCTCTATGACTTCTCATCTTCCTGTTTCCTCCTGTTTTCTGTAATATGTACGATCTTCCCGTCAATAATCTCCAAGACACGGTCTGCATATTCTGCCTGACTCCGGTCATGAGTAACCATAACAAGCGTTCTTTTCTGCTCTCTTACAAGCTTTTGCATCAGCCTCATCACATCTTCAGAAGTATGCGAATCCAGTGCTCCGGTAGGTTCGTCGGCAAAAATAATTTTCGGATCATTCACAAGCGCCCTTGCCACGCTGACTCTTTGCTGCTGCCCGCCTGATAACTGATTAGGCAGATGCTTTTTATGTTTTTCCAAACTTACAAGGTCCAGCATACGGTCCGCCTTTTTCATACGTTCCTTCCGCGGTTCTCCCCGAAACGTAAGAGGAAGCGCCACATTTTCCAACGCATTCATCGTCCCCATCAAATGGAAAGACTGGAAAATAAATCCAACATTTTCCCTGCGAAACTTTACAAGTTCATTTTCTTTCATCTGCTCGATATGCTGACCTGCCACGATCACTTCTCCCCGTGTCGGTTTTTCCAATCCTGCAAGCATATTAAGAAGCGTTGACTTCCCGGAACCGGACGTTCCGACGATCGCGCAAAACTCCCCTTCACATATCGAAAAATCCACACCATCCAGCGCGCGGACAACGGAATCCCCGACGCGGTACAGTTTATACAGATTTTTCACCCTGATAATCTCCCTCACAGTCTCCTCCTTCTATCTGTTTGTTTCTTTCAAGCAATACTGCATTGTTGTTTGTATCGTATCATATGTTTTGTTAGATTTCGCTATGTATTTTATGAATAATTTCTTAAAATCACACTCCTGCAATTACCGGAAGTGCCAAAAGGCTCATTTCGGGATTGTAAGCGGTCACCCAGGTCTCGGTCAATCCCGGCTTTTGGCTCGTCGTCATTGCAAAAAAGACCGGAAACGTTCTCCGATCTTTCTTTCAGGTCTCTATTCAATCTGCCAGTCAATCGGCGTTTCACCGTGTGACTTTAAAAATTCATTTGTCTTGCTAAAAGGTCTGCTTCCGAAAAATCCGCGGTACGCCGACAAAGGACTCGGGTGCGGCGCTGTCAATATCAAATGCTGCGGATTATTCAGCATTGACTTTTTTCTCTGTGCCGGAGCGCCCCAAAGAATAAATACAATCGGACGGTTCTGCGTATTTAACGCCATGATCGCCGCATCTGTAAACTCTTCCCAGCCAATTCCTCTGTGCGAATTTGCCTGATGCGCCCGGACAGTCAGCACAGTATTGAGCATAAGAACTCCTTGCTGCGCCCACTTTGTAAGACACCCGTGATTCGGAACAGCACAGCCGAGATCATCGTGCAGTTCCTTATAAATATTAACAAGAGAAGGAGGGACATCCACCCCTTTTTTCACCGAAAAACAAAGTCCATGCGCCTGTCCGTTATTATGATAAGGATCTTGTCCGAGTATTACTACTTTCACCGACTTTAACGGAGTCAGATGAAATGCATTAAATAAATCCTCCGCAGGCGGAAAAATTAATTGTGTTCTGTATTCTTCATTTACCGTCTGAAATAATTTCCTGTAATACGGTTTTGCAAACTCGCCTTTCAGTGCTTCATACCAGTCCCCGCTTATGCCTGACATTTTCTTCACCCTTTCTGCCGTTCTTATCTTTCCTGCTTTTTGATACAGTTTTTCTAATGTCTTTTTTATCTTTCTCTAAATGTTCCCTAAGATCAAAGTCTTACAGAAACGCCCTCTCCGGCAAGATATTCTTTTACCTGCCTGATCTCCAGCTCTTTATAGTGAAACAACGATGCCGCCAGAGCCGCATCCGCCTTTCCTTCTGTAAGGGCATCCTTAAAATGTTCCAGTTTTCCGGCTCCTCCTGACGCGATAACCGGGATTGACACACTTTCTGCGATTGCCTTTGTCAACTCCAGATCATAACCAGCCTTCGTTCCGTCACAGTCCATACTCGTAAGTAGAATTTCTCCCGCTCCAAGACGTTCCACTTTCTGCGCCCATTCTACGGCGTCGATTCCCACATCGACGCGCCCGCCGTTTTTATAAATATTCCACCCCGATCCGTCCTGTCGCTTCTTCGCATCGATTGCCACGACAACACATTGACTGCCGAATTTATCCGCGGCGTCACGAATCAGCTCCGGCGTATTAATCGCCGAAGAATTAATCGAGATCTTATCCGCGCCTTCCCTTAACAGCGCCCGAAAATCGTCTACCGTACGGATGCCTCCGCCGACAGTAAACGGGATAAACACACATTCCGCTACTTTCCGCACCATATCAACCACCGTCCCCCTCTGATCAGAGGACGCCGTAATATCAAGAAATACAAGTTCATCCGCTCCCGCCGCATCGTAAGCTTTCGCGATCTCCACCGGATCTCCGGCATCTTTCAGATCTACAAAGTTGACCCCTTTTACAACTCGTCCGTCTTTCACATCCAAACAAGGAATAATTCTCTTTGTAAACATCTCATTCTCCTTATAATTCCACGAAATTTTTCAGTATCTGAAGCCCTACTTTACTGCTCTTTTCAGGATGGAACTGACACGCAAACACATTGCCCTGCTCCACCGACGCATGAATATGCGTTCCATATTCTGCAGAAGCTCTCACGATCTTTTCATCTTCTGCCATTAAATAATAAGAATGCACAAAATAAACATACGGATTCTCTGAGATTCCCTTAAAGAGCCTTCCCTCGTTTTCCAGGTGCAATGAATTCCATCCCATATGAGGAATCTTCAATCCTTCTGTTTTCGGAATCCTGCATATTTTCCCTTTCAAAATACCAAGACCTTCCACTCCCGGCGCTTCTTCGCTTTTTTCAAATAAAACTTGAAGACCAAGACAGATCCCTAGAAACGGGATCTGAAGCTTTACCGCCTCACGGATTACCCGATCAAGCTCTCTTTTTCTTAAATTTTCCATTGCATCTCCAAAAGCTCCCACACCGGGCAAAACAATCTTATCCGCTCCTAATATCACTTCCCTGTCAGAGGTAACCGTTACATCCTGCCCAAGACTTAAGAGCGCTTTTTCCACACTTTTAATATTTCCTGCATCATAATCGATAATTGCGATCATTGTCTTTTTCTCCTACTCTGCTCTTTTCTTTTATTCTACGTTCATTTCTATGATTTTTGCTTTCCTGTTTTTACAACAGGAACCGGTGTATGATCTGCCGCGTCCAGATCCTTAATATATTTCTTTGTCTCCTTTACGATCATCGGAGAGAGAAGCAGCACTGCGATCAGGTTCGGGATCGCCATCAGCGCGTTTAAAATATCAGCAACCTTCCACACAAGATCAAGAGCAAGCACCGGAGCTGCAAGCAGCACCGCCACATAAAGGATCCGATACGGCAGAAGACCTGCCTTTCCCGCGAAATATTCCACACATCTTTCCCCGTAATATGCCCAGCCTAAGATTGTAGAATAGGCAAATGATATGATCCCGACAACAAGGATCAAAGAACCGAAAAACGGGATCTGACCGAACGCCATCGTCGTCAGCTCTCCTCCGTTTACAGCTTCATCTACATTGATCGCCGGATTTTTCATAATTGTTGTCACAAGCACAAGTCCTGTCATCAGGCAGACAACAACCGTATCCCAAAAAGTTCCTGTAGAAGAGACAAGCGCCTGACGAACCGGATTCTTTGTCTTTGCCGCTGCCGCTGCAATCGGCGCCGAACCTAAGCCCGATTCGTTTGAGAAAAGTCCTCTTGCGACTCCGTACTGGATCGCGTACCGGATTCCGCCGCCAACCAGTCCGCCTGCTGCCGCACCTTTTGTAAAAGCAAGCCGACAGATCGTTGTAACTGCCGGAATGATATAATCGTAATTGATAAGCAATATGATCACACATCCGATCACATAAAAGGCCGCCATGAACGGAACAAGTTTCTCACATACTTTTGCAATACTTTTAATTCCTCCGAAAATAACAACGGCTGTCATTCCTGCTACGATCACGCCCACAACAAGCGGATCGATCCCCAGATTCTTATTGCATACTTCCGCGATTGCATTTACCTGAGTGGCACAACCGATTCCAAAGGAAGCAAATCCTGCTAAAAACGCAAACACTAAACCGAGCCATCTCATATTCAGCCCCCGCTCCAAAGCATACATTGCACCGCCCTGCATTCGTCCGTCTTCTGTTTTCACTCTGTATTTTACTGCTATAAGCGATTCTGCATATTTCGTTGCAATCCCAAAAACGCCTGTGATCCAGCACCAAAATACCGCTCCCGGACCGCCTAAGGCAATCGCTGTTCCAACACCGATAATATTGCCAGTCCCGATCGTCGATGCAAGCGCCGTTGTAAGCGCCCCGAACTGGCTGACTTCTCCATCCGCCCCTTCTTCTTTTGCTACCGAAAGCGGAATTCCTTTTGTGATCGTCTTCCTCTGAATAAATCCTGTCCGTACGGTAAGGAATAAATGTGTTCCCAACAAAAGCGCGATCATTCCCCAGCCCCACACAAAATCATCTACTGACTGAATCACCCCGTAGATCCTATCATACATATCCGGCTCCTCCTCTTCTCTCTTTCCCACTGTTTTTCTCTGCGAAAAGGGCATACGATATGCCGACCGCTGACAGCCGGCATGCCGTATGCCCTCTAACGCAACCATTCCTGAACTATTAGTTGCATTTTAGCACATTTACGCGCTAACGTAAAGCATTGAACTTACAGGATTCCATATCAATTTTATGCTTTTGCATCTAATTCAAACCAAAAAGCAACCCCGTTATCAAAGTTTTCTACGCCATAATTTTGATGGAAAGATTCCATGATCGCTTTCACAATAGAAAGACCGATCCCATTACCGCCATATTCTCTTGTATGCGCTTTATCTACTTTATAGAACTTATCCCACAACTTCGGAATATCTTCTTCCGGAATCGGATTTCCGCTGTTAAACACCGTTATACGAACTTTTCCATCCATATCGGCGATCCGCACCTCAATCCTCTTCTCATTGCCCGCATGATGGATCGCGTTCGTAAGATAATTCCGCACTACCTGCTCGGTCTTAAACTCATCTGCCCAAACGCAGATACTTTCGTCCGAAATAAAATCTACCGTTGCCCCTGCCTGCTGAACGAGAATCTCACAGCTTGCAATAACACCTTTCACAAGCCGGACAATATCAAACCGCTCAAACTGTACTTCATCAGCCCCAAACTCCAGTTGATTCAACGTCAGAAGGTTTTTCACCATAAGATTCATTTTTGCCGCCTCGTCCATAATCACATCGCAGTAAAATTCACGACTTTCCGAATCGTCGTTGATCCCTTCTTTTAAGCCTTCCGCATATCCCTGAATAAGCGCGATCGGAGTCTTTAATTCATGAGAAACATTGCCGAGGAACTCATTTCTCATATCCTCGATCTTCTCCTTCTGTTCAATATCTTTCTGAAGCCGATTATTGGCCTGTTTCAGTTCAGATACTGTTTTTTCCAATCGCTCCGACATTTTATTGAAGTTATTTCCAAGAACGCCGATCTCATCCTGACCGCCGCCTGTATATTTGGCGTCGAAATTCAGATTTGCCATCTCTTGCGACAGACATGTAAGTTCCATGATCGGTTTTGTAATGCTGCGCGAAAGCATCCAGACGAGCAGACCTCCAAGCAGCATTCCAATACATCCCAGATAAATCAAGAAACGATTGGCAAGAGACGCGCTTTCCGTAATACTTGCATACGGACACTGCATGATAAACCATGAACCGTCCGAAAATCTTCCCCACATCTTCAGATATTCGACATCTTTTTGTACTTTACTGTTTCTGTCTCTGTAAATTGTATAATTTTCCGTTCTCCTGAGCACATTGGCGTTATTAACGCCCTCCATTCCGAACAGACCGCTGAACATTTCTTTCAAACGGGGATCGTCATCTCCAAGTGTGGCAAGAATCGCATTTCCTCCTGCATCCACCACAACAAGATCAACGTTTGCTCTCTCGATCCGTGTCAGAATATCTCTGACCGCATCGGAATCTTCCAAGCTTCCGGATTCTAATTTTGTATTGACGTCATTATAGGTGCGGATCAGATCATCCGCTTTATGTGAAAGATAATAGTTCCCCAAAAATGCACTATTTATAATAAGGACCAACCCTAAAATAAGGCTGAACAATCCGATGAAAATTGCCGCCATCTGACGTCTGATCGAATATTTTATCATATCTGCATTCCTCCGGTCAGCCAACTTCAAACTTATATCCCATTCCCCATATCGTCTTAATATACTCTCCTTTATCGCCTAATTTACTGCGAAGTTTTTTCACATGGGTATCGATCGTTCTTGCGTCACCAAAATAATCATAGTTCCACACATTGTTCAATATTTTTTCTCTTGAAAGGGCAATCCCCTGATTTTCCACAAAATATGACAGCAGTTCAAACTCCTTATAACTTAAATCGATCACCTTATCGTTTATCTTCACGATATGCGCCGCCTTATCGATTGTAATATCACCTGCAGCTACGATATCGTCTGCCGTACCTCCCAGTGTTCTTCTTAAGATCGCGTTGACCCTCGCCACAAGGATCTTCGGACTGAAAGGTTTGGATATATACTCGTCCACACCAAGTTGAAAGCCTTGCAGTTCATCCCGCTCTTCTGATCTCGCCGTCAGCATAATGATCGGTACTTTCGAAGTTTCTCTGATCTCTCTGCACACCTGCCATCCGTCCATTTTGGGCATCATTACATCCAGTATCACAAGAGCAATGTCCTTATCTGCATAAAAAACGTCCATTGCTTCCATACCGTCCCCTGCCTCAAGTACAACATACCCTTCCCGTGCAAGAAAATCTTTCACAAGCTTGCGCATCCTGCTCTCATCATCTACAACAAGCACTTTTATATTTTCCACAATACACACCTCTCATAATAACATTTCTCAAAACATTTCCTGCTTTTCCCAAAAAATGCAATCCTTTTTCCAAAAATCCTCTCTCTGAAAAACACGCTGCATTTCGGGTACTTTCAGACTATCACAGAAATATGTCAATCTTGTGAATTTCCCTCTTTTTTTCCAATATTCCCCCTTTCCCGCCTTCCTTTTCCCCTGTGCGCCTTTTGTTTTCCTCTTATGCATAACTGCCAATTTTCCCTTACACATAACTGCCGGTTTTCCCTTACGTTTTACTTGAAAAACATACCTTTTAGTGCTATTATTTTTAAAGTTTGTAAAAAGGACATTTTATGCGAAATAAATACAATATTTTTACTTTAAGGAGATTTTGACATGGGACTTACAGAACTGTTTCTCTTAGCTGTCGGCCTTTCAATGGACGCATTCGCGGTCGCTGTCTGTAAAGGACTCGCAATGTCGAAAATCACCCCGAAAAAAATCGCCGTTGTCGGACTGTGGTTCGGGGGATTTCAAGCGCTGATGCCTGCCGCCGGCTATTTTCTCGGCATCCGGTTCAAGGACAGTATTACCGCTGTCGATCACTGGATCGCCTTCATTTTACTTTCCTTAATCGGAATCAATATGATCCGGGAGGCGTTCTCCGATGACGAAGACTCTTCCAATGATCTGCTGGATTTCAAGACAATGCTTCCTTTAGCTGTGGCAACAAGCATCGATGCTCTGGCCGTAGGAATCACGTTTGCCTTTTTAAATGTACATATCATGGCAGCGGTTTCATTTATCGGAATAGTGACGTTCGTTATTGCAGCAGCAGGCGTAAAAATCGGAAACATATTCGGAACAAAATACAAATCAAAAGCTGAGATCGCAGGCGGCATCATCCTGATCCTTCTCGGAGTAAAAATCCTGCTTGAACATCTCGGCATCTTTTAATCCGGTATCAGGAGATCCAGATCTCATCACGCGATACTACAAAAATCGTCACATCAGGGAGAAATATATTATTATGGAAAAGAAAAATACATTTATGCAGACAAAACCTGTCTTTTCACTTCTAATCTCCATGTCTGTGCCTATGATGCTGTCCATGCTCATTCAGTCTCTTTATAATATTGTAGACAGTATCTACGTTTCCCGACTCGGCACAGACGCTCTGACAGCTGTCTCACTCGCCTACCCGCTTCAAAACGCGATCTTATCTGCGGCAGTCGGAATCGGCGTCGGCATCAGCTCTGCCATCTCCATTCATTTGGGAGCCGGAAATCACGAGAAAGCAGATCGGGCGGCAACCCTCGGAATTGCGCTCACCTTCTTTCACTGCATCTTTTTTATTATTGCAGGACTGACAATCTCCGAACCGTTTTTAAAACTTTTCACACATAATCCGAAAATATTGACCGACGCATCGGCGTATACCCGTATCGTACTTTGTCTGTCCTTCGGTTCGCTTTTTCAAATTGCATTCGAAAAGATTTTTCAGGGAATCGGAGAAATGAAAATCACAATGTACCTTCTTATCGCAGGATGTGTCATCAACATCATCCTTGATCCGATTCTGATCTTCGGGTTACTTGGTTTTCCGGCTCTCGGAGTTGCCGGAGCCGCGATTGCCACAGTCATCGGACAGATCAGCGCTTTTCTTTTATATATCATTGTCTATAAGAGAAAGAGCTACGCCGTACACATTCATCCGCGATACCTTGTATTTGACAAAGCGATCATCCGGCAAATTTACAGCGTAGGAGTTCCATCCACTGTCATGATGCTCCTCCCCTCGGTTCTGATCAGCATATTAAACAGTATTCTGACCGCATTTTCTGATGTTTATGTTGCAGTTTTGGGCGTTTACTTCAAACTTCAGACTTTCATCTATATGCCCGCAAACGGAATCGTTCAGGGAATGCGTCCGATCATCGGCTATAATTATGGCGCCGGCGAAAATTCCCGTGTAAAATCAACCATTCGATACAGCCTTCTTACCGCTGCCGGACTGATGCTCATAGGAACTGTTCTCGCCTTAGTCCTTCCAAAGCAGATCCTTGCCCTGTTTGACGCGGATACTGCTTTAATGACTGCCGGAATCACTGCGCTTCGCATCATCAGTCTTGGATTTTTGATCTCTTCGATCGGACTGATCTATTCCGGCGTATTTGAAGCAATGGGAAACGGACGCAATTCTCTGATCATCTCCCTTCTCCGCCAATTTGCCGTGACGATCCCACTCAGTTTTCTCCTCTCCCGTTTTCTCGGTCCCGCAGGAGTATGGATCGCATTTCCCGTCGGAGAACTGTGCGCCTCGATTGCCGCATTCTTCTTATTAAAGAAATACCAAAACGGAGCATTCTCGCCTTTTTGACGGAATGCTCCGTTTATATAATCAACACCCCTTCACAAAACATTTCATTTACTGAAAGGAGATTCTCCCATGAAACACTCTTTGCAAATGTCTGAAACAATCCGTATAGGTATCGTTCTTGCCTTATCCGGCGGGTTTATGGATGCCTATTCTTATATCGAGCGAGGAAACGTATTTGCCAACGCCCAAACCGGAAATATGCTTCTCTTTGGCGTAAATCTCGCAGAAGGGAATTATTCTGCCATGCTGAATTATCTTTTCCCTGTACTTGCCTTTGCACTCGGTATTTTCCTTGCAGATACAGTGCGCTGTCTTAATACCCACCTTCACTGGAGACAGCTTTCTGTCCTGTTTGAAGCCATAATCTTAATAAGCGTTGCATTCTTTCCCCACTCTATGAATCTTTTGGCAAACACACTCACTTCCTTCGCCTGCGGCATTCAAGTCGAAAGTTTCAGGAAGATCCGAGGAAGAGGCGTCGCTACAACGATGTGTATCGGAAACCTGCGAAGCGGAACTGAGAATCTCCACCGTTTCCTCCGCACCCATGACCGGAAGTCATTATACGGAACATTCCTGTTCTACGGCATTATCCTCTGCTTTATAACAGGAGCCGTCCTCGGAAACTTCGTGATCAAATTTTTCCATGAGAAAGCGATCCTCGTATGCTCAGCACTTTTATTTGCCGCATTCCTTATGATGTTTGTCAACAGAGAACATAAATAATTTTTAAAACAACGCACCCTTTTTTAACTCTAATGACTTATTTATAAGAACACTGACTCCAATCGCATGAGTTAAACTATTTCCACCCATTATCATGACCTCCTGTGCTAATTATCTGTAGTTTTACAAATCTGCTTTTATAATGGCACAGGAGGTTCTATTTCATATAAAAAAGCCGCAATCCCTGATTTATCAAGAATTGCGACCATATGACTGCGGATGACAGGAATCGAACCTGCACGGTCTCCCACTAGATCCTAAGTCTAGCGCGTCTGCCAGTTCCGCCACATCCGCATATCACATTGTAATAAATACTATTAAGCATTTTATATGAAAAAAATAAAACAAGCATATTTGCTTGTTTTTGAATGAGCGTGCGGGGATTCGAACCCCGGACAACTTGATTAAAAGTCAAGTGCTCT
>OGRC01000697.1_pt1 | contig 26265 bp, 19 predicted proteins | sample 1553431 | NCBI WGS metagenome assembly OGRC01 (sample SAMEA2580064, study PRJEB22360) | human gut metagenome | biome: human gut; feature: human-associated habitat; material: faeces | place: Denmark | collected 2008/2010
GAAATCATGCGCTTCTGTCAGGCATTCATGTTGGAGTTATGGCGTCACCTTGGTCCGGATATGGATGTTCCTGCCGGTGATATCGGTGTAGGTGGTCGTGAAGTGGGTTATATGTTCGGTATGTATAAGAAGTTAACCCGTGAATTTACCGGCACATTTACCGGAAAGGGTTTGGAATTCGGTGGTTCTCTGATTCGTCCTGAAGCTACAGGTTTCGGTGGATTGTACTTCGTGAACCAGATGTTAGAAACTAAAGGTATTGATATTAAAGGTAAGACCGTTGCTGTTTCCGGTTTCGGAAATGTAGCTTGGGGTGCCGCTACCAAAGCAACCGAGTTGGGTGCCAAGGTGGTTACTATCTCCGGACCGGACGGATATATTTATGATCCGAATGGTATTAGTGGCGAAAAGATAGATTATATGCTTGAACTCCGTTCATCGGGTAATGATATAGTAGCTCCGTATGCAGACGAATTCCCCGGTTCTACATTTGTTGCCGGCAAGCGTCCATGGGAAGTGAAAGCTGATATTGCATTGCCTTGTGCTACGCAAAATGAACTGAATGGTGATGATGCCCGTCAGTTGATTGAAAATAAAGTGATGTGTGTGGGTGAAATATCTAATATGGGCTGTACGCCGGAAGCTATCGACCTGTTCATCGAACATAAGGTGATGTATGCTCCGGGTAAGGCTGTCAATGCCGGTGGTGTTGCTACTTCCGGATTGGAAATGTCACAGAATGCAATGCACCTCAGTTGGTGTGCTGCCGAAGTGGACGAGAAACTGCACGCTATTATGCACGGCATTCATGCACAATGCGTAAAATATGGGACAGAACCTGACGGTTACATCAACTACGTGAAGGGAGCCAATATTGCAGGCTTCATGAAGGTGGCTCACGCAATGATGGGTCAGGGAATTATTTAAAGGAAAACTTTGTTTAGTTGTATTTGTATTTGTGGTTTGTGCTGTCCTGCCTGTGAAGGTGTAGGGCAGTACTTTTTTTATAGGCATACCAACAATTAGGTATATTCACTTCTACAGCGCAACTATCAGTCAAACTTAATACTTAATACCTCGTACTTAATACCAAAATTATTACCTTTGCACCCGGAAAATCATTAAATAACAAAGAGATGTTACAACCGGAACTAAAATTAAGACGCGATAAGATACGTGTCTTGATGGCTCAACAAGAGATTGATGCCGCTCTTATCACTTGCAATGTAAACTTGATTTATACGTACGGACGCGTTGTCAGCGGCTATCTGTATTTACCATTGAATGCTCCGGCACGCTTATTTATCAAACGTCCTAATAATATTGAAGGAGAACATATACATTCTATCCGTAAACCGGAACAATTGCCCGATTTATTGAAAGAGTGCGGTCTACCTTTACCTGCGAAATTGATGTTGGAGGGAGACGAACTCTCTTATACGGAGTATACCCGTCTGGCAGCTTGCTTCCCAGAAACTACTGTTGTGAATGGTACTCCCCTGATCCGTAAGGCACGTAGTGTAAAGACAAATATTGAAATTGAAATGTTCCGTCGTTCGGGTATTGCTCATACGAAGGCTTATGAACAGATTCCTTCTGTGTATCGACCGGGAATGACAGATCGTCAGTTGTCTATTGAAATAGAACGCTTGATGCGTTTGGAAGGTTGTCTGGGTATTTTCCGTACATTTGGTCAGAGTATGGAGATATTTATGGGTAGCTTGCTGGCGGGAGATAATGCCACTGCTCCTACACCTTATGACTTTGCTTTAGGTGGTGAAGGACTTGATCCGTCTATACCTATCGGTGCAAATGGTGCACTGTTACAACCCGGTCAGAGTTTTATGGTTGATATGGGTGGAAACTTCTATGGATACATGGGTGATATGAGCCGAGTATTCTCTATCGGTAAGTTACCGGAGAAGGCTTATGCTGCGCATCAAACATGTCTGGATGTACAGGCAGCTGTGATTGAAAAGGCAAAACCGGGTGCTGTTTGCGAAGATCTCTATAATACAGCTATTGATATCGTAACGAAAGCCGGATTTGCCGATTACTTTATGGGAGTAGGACAGAAGGCGAAATTTATCGGTCATGGCATTGGCTTGGAAATCAACGAAGCTCCTGTACTGGCTCCGCGTATGAAGCAGGAATTAGAACCGGGTATGGTATTTGCCCTCGAACCCAAAATCGTATTGCCGGGTGTCGGCCCCCTGGGTATTGAAAACTCATGGGTAGTGACGGCAGACGGGGTAGAGAAGTTGACACTGTGCAAGGAAGAGATTATAGAAATGTAGAAATAATGATTAGTTGTTAGTGATAAGTGATTAATGTTATGCTTACAATTTATCACTAACAACTAATCACTTATTTTCACTCTCCTTCGTAATACTCACACAAGAAGTATCGTGCAATGAAGTCCCAATTATCGTGCAATACTTCTTTTCCACCAGGGAAGGGAAGTTGCATATCAGGAAGCAGGCCTTTTGCCATACCATACTTCAGGAGGTCAAAGGGGCAGGTGCCCGGATAAGTGAATAATTTGTATCCTTTGGCAGCTGCTTTTTCTGCATTATAAGTCGGATTGCGTGGATCGCAGAAGCAATAAGAAACATTAGAGGCTATCAGCATACCTTTGGCATTGGCATAGATCACAAAGTTTCTTTCATCTCTTAATTCCGGTAACAGACTTTCATTTTTATCTTCCCATTTTAGTTCTTCCACAAAGAAACGGCGTAATTCATCGTAGGTGGTAAAATAAAGTAGTGGTTCTCCTTTGCTGTATGACAAGCAGTTCTCCACATCTTTTTTAAGTGTCATTCCGGGAGTGATTTCGGGAAGTGGTACTAATGGCATTTCCAATAAATCAAGTCCCATCACCCAAATGGGAGAAGACGGCTCGTCGCAGATGGGAGCTTCTTCAAAGGCGGTATCCATTACATCATATACCTTTTGGCTGAATTCTATCAGGTCAGAATCATGAGGATTCTGGATAATAACTTCGTCCTCTTCGAAGATGGCATGGCGGGAGAGGAGCGTCCACTGAATGAATGAGATATCCTCTACATTGATTTCGTCGGGAAGATACTCGTCGGTCAGCGTATAGAAAGGAAGATAGGACTTGTACAATCCGTAATAGGCATTGGAAAACTCTTTCCAACCACCGGACTGGGCGATGGCGTCTTGCAGATAAATAGCCAATGAAAGGGCAGCATCTACTTTCTCTGCTTCAAACTTTTTACTGTATAAAGGGGATTCATCGATCAAAGATAGTAGTTGATTGGCAAAGTTCAAATACCAGGTGTCGGTCGAGAGCTGTTTACTGCGTTCGTTAATTCCTAACCAACGCTTCATGTAAATTCTTGCTTGTTTCATATTGCTTGTTGTTTATCTCACAAAGATAGGACTTTCCCTTGAATTGCTCCTTAATAGTCGAGTATATTTACCGCGTGAGAGAGAATTTCATGCTGAAACCAAAGTCGGCACTGACTACCGGATATGAGCTGGAGGACACTAACGGAGTATTCTGTTGGCGGTCATAGTAGAGGCGCAGGGTTAACAAGCGACTCAGGGTGTAGTCTGCCGAACATGATATTTTCAGAGCTTTGTTGCCATTGGTAGCTTGTGCAAAACCTTGCTGGATGTCCCGGCAGAGGGCGGATTGGTTGCGGAATGAAATATCTGCACGGAGAGCAAGGTCATGGCTGACACGATTCTTGCTGTCTTTTACATTCCGGCCACTGAATAAATTGAAGTTTACAATCTTATATCCCAAACCGATAACGAAATCGCGAGAAGCGGTTTCTACCAGTTGACAAGCACTCATACTTAGATTTAATATACGGCTGGTTTTATATTCCACTTTGGCGGTAAGTCCGTTTTTGAGGGTGGCATCCATACCGATAAGGGGGGAGAATTGCTCATTAATGGATACCATGCTGATGTCGAAGCGCGATGAAGGGATAGGATTTCCTGATTGCACATCTTCTACAAAGCCTATATCCCCCATATAGCTCATGAAACTCTGGAAAGTGTTGTAGCTGCCGACGCTGTAGGTGCTGCGATAGGCATGATTCAGATTGACACTGCGGAAGTTCTTTTTGAACCAGGCTATCTTGGTAAGTCCTGTGTAGGTGATACGCCAGTTCGGCATCATGGAGAACAGGCTGGGAAAGAAGTCGAGGGCGGAGTTCCGAGCGCTCTTTCCGGTGTAGGCGGCGAGGAAGGCAGGGATCATGACATCCGGTGAGTGCTTGCTGATTGTGCCGTTTGCCGGATCGAATGTCTTTCCGGCAAGAATGCTGCCTTGCGGATACTGTGCACCGAGGAATTGGGATTCCACACGGTCACGGATGACGTCAAGGTTGCGGCGGAAACGTTCGAATGTACCGGAATGGTAACCGTCACCGGCGCTGGGGCGTTCGAAAGCACTACCGATAGAAATGATACTCATGGAGAAGTTACCACTACGGGTATCTGGCATACCTTCGAACATATATTGTATTTCGCGGCTGCGGTTTCGGGTACGATTGGCGGTAAGGTCTATTTTGAGGTCGCGTATCGGTTCAAGGGAGATACGCAATTGAAGATCTTCAAGGGCATTGCTGCTGGCAGGGCTGACAACGGAGTCGCTGCAGATGAGCCAGTCGTTTTGCAAGGCACGGTCGATATAGTCGTCTCCGGTGAAACCGAATGCAAAGTCCATTCCCGGAGCAAGGAAGCCTCCGTGTTTCTTCTGGCCGAACATGTCACCGACTTCAGGACGGAAACCGGGAAGAGTCATGGCATACGTATTTTTGTAGGTAAAGCTGAAATTGCGTACGCTCATGGCAATGCGGGTAGCATGCTGGCCGAATTTATACCACCAACCATCTTCTGGATCGGGACCGGGGATTACAGTGAGCTTTATGCGTGCCGTGTCCTGCGTATCAATACGTAGTGAATTAGCATTTATAACTTTATAACGTACGGGATAGCGACGTCCGTCCACTGTGAGAGCGGTGACTTTGGGACGACGGGAGTTCATACCGTGTTGAATGGTAACTGTAGTGTCTGCACGCAATTGTACTTCCTTGTCGAAGCGACGGGGCTTTTGTTCTTTGGGTGAGGCGGGTTTGCGATAGGAAGCAGAAAAGCGGCGGTTTACTTTCTTTAAATAAGGCACCTTGTTATAGAGTGCTTCGAGATTGAAACGCGAGTTTACGTCGATGCTGCGCTGATTGCTGACAGTATTGCCCATCTCTATGCCATCGGAAAGGGAAACACCCCGGTCCCAGTTGTAAGAAGAGGCGAAACGAAGGTCAGCGCTGACCCAGTCGGTAGCGGGGAACTTGTCGAATGGGAGCTTATAAGTGGCATTGAATGTCTGCTGGAAATCAATAGGGCGGCCGAGTGAGAGCAGGCTGCGGCGTACTGTATCTTTCCAGGCTGAGTATTCATCGGGGTAAAGGTCTTTATTTACTACACCGTAAGGTTCTTCAATCTCGGCGTGGGTAGCAGAGGTAAAGTTCAGTTTTAGGTTTTTTGTAGGGTCCCAGCGCAGGGCAAAGTCACGGTTCCATAGAAATTCTTTAGCGACGGAGATGGGGATGCCTTCGATACTGAGATCCCCGCTGCCGATGGAACTGCTTCCGGCAGTCAATGCCTCCAGGTCGCGGAGTTGAAGTTCATAATAGTGACGCGTCATATCGGTATTGAATGAGATGCTTTGAGGCAGCCAGTTCAGATTGATTTCTTTGATGAAACGCATCCATGGAGATTTGCTTTCCATAGCTTTGAAAGGTTCCCATGGGCGATAGACGGGAGCATAATTATAAGTCATTGCAGCACGCCAGTCCGTTTCGTTTTCGTAAGCTGTGGTGCTACCCTGATTGTGGCGGAGAGAACGGGAATAGCTGAAAGTAAAGTTCCCCGGATCATAAGGCATGGGGGTTTTACTTGTAATACCCAGTCGTGCATTGCTGAGGCTGAAATTGCGGTAGGTAGTAATTTCACGGGCGATATTCATCAACGAGTCTCGTTCCCAATCGGTGGTACAGGCATCCAGCGCATCATCCAGCAGCATATCTTTGTCCAAAGGGTTGTACTTTGGCGTAGTGGCCTCTTTGGAGTAAGAGAAGTAAATAGGAGCGGCCAATTTAGCCTTTTTAGGAAAGAAACGTCCCAGATCGAATGTAGTGGTGAAACTATACTGATAATAATCGTCCAGTCGACGCTCGCTGACACTCTGTTCCAGTCCACCGAAACCGGCTGTTTCCACATGGCCGGCCAGGTTGATACTACCGATATCGGAAAGTTGTAAGTTGAGATTGCCTTGTGCAGCCCAACCGCCGTCTTCGTTGAATTCGGTTAGGCGCAGTTCGTTCACCCAGACCTCTGCCGATTTAATGGTGCGTGAGTTGTTCCTCACACCAATCATCATAGTCTTGACCTCTGCCAGTGAAGGATTACCAATCACGCTTATCTTATTGGAGGGTTTATCCGGATCGTATTCCGAATACACTTTTGCATAGCTGACACCACTGTTCGAGATATTCTTCAAGCGATTACGGGCCTTCTTGACATTGGTGAGTACACTGAGGTCAATGTCAAGATTGTTGTCTTTGGGCCAGACGGCAAGGCAACCTGCAACGGTGCTTCCGTTGTATTCTCCGTGCGGAGTGAGTGTGAGGGGAATTTCGTATTCATAATAGTTGCTGCGGTAATCTGAGCCGAGGCGGATGAATACGGAAAGTTCGCCATTTTGCGGATCTGTGGAGAGATCGGGCAAAGCTTCGGCATGAGCAAACATTTGCAGCCGGCGGTATTGTCGCATATCCATACCGGTATTTTTGTAGACGGCACGTGCATCGCCAGGAGCCAACTTTTCCAGCTTCAGGCTCATGGCTTGCTCATTCTGTTGACGAAGTTGCGGTTGTCCCGGATCGATGACACGGGAGATGCCCGGAGGCATTACATAGTTCACCGGAGTACGGTCTCCATTTTCTTCGATATTGACTGCAGAAACGTCCAGTGCAGCAGAGCTGGTGGTAGAGGCGCCTTGTTGTGTATTATTCAGTGCATCGGTATAGGTGCGCCATTCGCCGCGTACCAACTCTAAGGTTGCAAAACGTAGCACGATGGGTTTCTCAAATCCGGTCAGGAACATGCGCATGAAACGGATGGACTTGAAGTCTTTGATGCTTCCCACCGCCTCGCCACTGCGTACGGGAACTTTGAACTGATACCAGGTCACTTCTTCCGTTTGTCCGTTGCGCAGGCGGACACTGGCGGTTCGTTTATCCGTGATGTAATTCTGTCCTACTTTCAGGTCGGAAGGTGTCAGGTTGATGCGATATTGGAAATATTTCTCAGTCTCGTTCAGTGTATTGTCCTGATTGATATCCTCTACATCGGGCACGGTCTTTGAAGATATATCGTATCGTTCCGGAGAGTCTTCACTCGCGGTGGAGTTCCCCTCGGTATTGTTATAGTATTTGTAGCGTTCCAGAATGCTACGCTCTTCTCGGTCATAGTCCGAGCCACGGAAATAATGATAATTGTCGCCTGCCGGATCGTTGTAAAATTTCTCGTAAGTGGAGGCGTCCACTTTGCCCTGTACGTCTGCCAGATATTTCTGATAAGTGGAGAAGGTACGTTCGTCTTCAGTAGAGAGCCCGTTCAGTCCGACATCTTGCTTACGGCGTGCGCCGGCTGCATTATCAAAGGCATATACCACACTACGATCGCGGGGAACACGCCCCCAAACTGTTTCTTCGGTCTTTGTTGCATCTCCATCAATGGGCAGACCGTTTTCAAAGAACTTCTTGCCATCTTTGAGGATGTCTTCAGATACTTCGCCAAGGTTTATGTAGAGAGTACCTTTGGGGGAATTTGCTCGTGTTGCCTTTTCCGAACCTGTTCGTGTTATTCCTCCCTCAATATTGCCTTCTTCGTAGATGAATGGATCCAGTAACCAGAAAGAGATGTATTCAATGTTCGCCGCTTCGAAATCACTGGTATCCAGTTTACGCATCATGCCTCCCCAGCGATTCTCCGGATTTTTCAGAGTACCGTCGGAATTCAGGTCTGTATCCAGATTGTATGGCCCCCGTTCCTGTGGATAATAGGCTAGGTTCAGTACGTTCATGGAAGCCGATTCCTGGTAGGGAGTTTCCTTATTTGGAAACAGTTCCTGCTCATAGACCTCACGCACATAGTGGTTGCTAAGCTGGTTTAGGTCGTTTTTGATGTGTGTAGGTGTCAATGAAGAGTTACGGCGGGTGAAAAGTCCGTCAATATGGTACCACGCCAGCAGTGCCCGGTTCTTTCCGTAACTGATATCATTGCTGCAGGTTGCTTCGGGAAAGAGGGGAGAGGGGGTGCTTGCCAACATCCAGTATGAGGGCTGACGAAGGTCAATGCCATTTTGTGTACTTTCGAAATCGTCGATGTACGAAGCATTTTGTTGTAGTCCTTTGGCATGTCCCGGAATGAGATGGGCGAATTCCACACCGAGATTGATGCTGCTGGGGGCGGTTGCGGTGACAAACGGTAGTTTGTCCAGCATGTTTGTCAGCCACTGGCTTTCTTTTTTCCATGAAGCATTCACTCCCCACAACGTGTTGGAGAGTGGTTCGTCACCCATTGCAACTTTGCTTGTCAGTGGTTTCTCGCTGAGGTGCATGATGCTTCCTCCGAAAGAGAAGTTCTGTGAGAAATCGTAGGTGAAGTTTAGTCCCATCATCGTTTTGCGTTGCATGCTGTAGAGCGTATTGCTCTCCAGATTTACGCTGATGGCTGTACCGGCATCAATGATGCTTTGGTTGAGAATGGTAACTACTCCCAATGTGTAATCTACTGTATAGTCAGAGTTTTCTACCAGTGTCATACCGCCCGCCGTCACACGTACTGAACCTTGTGGAATATTCATAGCCCCTAACCGTATTTCATTGGCATTGGAGGCACGGTATTCACCTGTTAGTCGGAATTTATTCTTTTCTGCTGTTTGTTGCGCTACGGTGCGAGTGGAGTCGTACAGTTCTTGAAACACATATTTGTCTGCCAGCGCATCGTTTCCGATGGCTTTGCGCAGGTGGCTGCCGAAAGGTTCTACTACGGGAAAATAGATACGTCCGTCCGAAGCTGTCACCGTATAGCCTTCGACAAAGTCGAAGAAACCGTCCGCACCTGTTTGGTTCTGGCTATTAAGGCGGTCGAGGTTCATGACACGCAACAGGGGTGTTTTGGCAATCTTTCCTTCTGGAATGTAGCGTAGATATACACCTGTTGTATCGCTTTGGTAAGTGATGTTCAACTGGAATTTTTCTTTTTGCACAGAGTAGGCATTGAGACTGTAGACATTCTTCATCATTAGACCCCAGCAGGCTGCGTCCGGGGAATTTGCCGTATTCTTCAATAATTTTACGAACAAACTTTGCCCGGTTTCCTTGATGTCTGAAGAAAACTCACCTACTTGATAACTTCGTCCACCGAGTGTGTACTCAAAAGCGACTGCCAGTACTTCGTCCGGTTGAAGGGTTTGCTTCAGTGAGATATAACCGAGTTTGCTGTTCAGTGTGTATTCTGAGGAAGTGAGCAGACGGGCACTTTCTATTTTTTCGTAATCCATGCCGGGTTCGGATCCGGGGATTGTACTCATGATATTACTTACCTGGCTGATATCGCGTGCAGCTGCATAGCGGCTGAGCATTTCCGCATAGAGGTTATTGGCACTATTGGCGGGAGCGTTGACGTTTGAACTGGGGTTGGTCGGGTTTCCCACTCCGCTCCAGGCGGTAGTGTTGCCTATGTGAAAGGCCTCTCCAAGATCAGTTAGTGCTACGATGTTTCGCGGATTATCATAGTTATTTCGTTTGTTGGTTACCCATACTTCGATCCGGTTAATTGTGATTCCTGAAAGGATATTCGGAAGCTGTGCCAGATTTTTATCATAGACATCCCGAAAATAATGGGCAAGGAAGAAGTGGCGGTTTCCTTCGTAATTATCTGCGGAGAAGTCGAACGTAGTGGTTTGTGCACCACCGCGGCTTGTCACTGTTTTTGCTTCACTTTCTTGCTGGCTGATAACAGCTTGTAGCTTTAGTTTGCCAAATTGCAGGTCTGTACGAATACCGAACAGTGCGGATGCTCCGCGTATTAGTGAGTTATTGGTGGACATACTCACATTACCGGCTTCAATCAGTTTGATGATTTCATCTTCTTTTCCCTCATATTTCAGTTTCAGCCGTTTGGTGTCAAAATCAAAGGTAGCATCGGTGTTGTAGTTCATGTTCATATTCACCTTGTCACCTACTTTTCCATTGACGTTGATATTAATTTTCTCGTCAAAGTCAAAACCGAGTGTTTTGCGTTGACTTTCCGGAAGTGAGGGGTTCTTCACATTTTTGTACGTCATGCCGAAGCTGAGTTCTGCATTACCTTGTGTACGTATCTGTACCCCACCGGGACCAAACAACTTCTCTGCCGGACCAAGGTTGAACTTCATATCCATAAAGTCGAAAGCTTCTTTTCCTTTGCCGATTTGTTCTCCGTTCTTTTGGCGGTAATAAGATTGCATGGATTGTTTCAACGTCCAATCCAGATATTCTTCGGGGGTCAGTACCATCGGTACACCGATTTCGGTATTCCCTAATTTTGTGCGTATGTAGTATTTGTCTGTTTTTGCATCATATTCTGCCTCGGTTCGCAGGTTCATGGGCGATTGCAGGTCGGCAGGGTGGGGAGAAAGGTCTTTTAGTGTGCCCGGCACGGTCTTGCGAACGGAATATCGCGGAGCTATTGTATCCTGTACATTTTCTGCTTCTTGTGCACTCTTCTCATTTACATTCTGTCCCATAACGACAAAGCTGCCAGGCATGAGCCATAGCAGCAATAACCAGATGATATGTCGTATACGGGGAGACTTCATATGTGTTTAATTAATTTATGAATGATAATTCATCGTATATTTCATCGGTTAGTAATTATACTTACAAAAAATGCGTAAATTTCTTCCTTTCCCGTAGCTACTCCTCCGACTCGTTGAGTGAACCTGATTCAGTCAGGGACTGAATGCTTTTCACTCCCTGACTGAATGCCTTTCAGTTCCTGACTCATTGTATCCCCATTCAGAAGGTATCTGAGAGGGGGTGGGGAAAGTGACAAGACAAGAAAGAAAGGAAGTAAAAATTACATATAAAAAATATAGGTTATTCTCCCCTAAATCATCATTTACTAAAGTCTTTTCAGCGCCAACTTAATAACCTGCTCTACCGGTGCATCCGGTTCTTCTTTCAATATTGCCAAAACTACCTTTTGTGATGGTGCTTGTGCAAATCCCAACATTGTCAATGCAGCAATGGCTTCTTCCTGCACCTGTGCATTAGCAGCAGATAACATTCCGCCGAGACTTCCTATCGTACTTCCTGCGCTTGTTGCACCTGTCTTGATTTTATCTTTCAAATCCACAATCACCCGTTGGGCTGTTTTTAATCCGATACCTTTCACTGTCTTCAGTAAATTGGCATTTTCAGTACTGATAACATTCACCAGTTCTGCCGGTGAAAGTGCTGAAAGTATCATTCGTGCAGTATTACCGCCAATGCCCGAAACGGAAATCAGCAACAAGAATAATTCACGCTCTTGTTTATCTACAAAGCCGTAGAGGACATATGCATCCTCACGTATAGCCTCGTAGATATACAGTTTACACTCTTTTTTGCCTTGAATGGCAGCGTACGTATTTAATGAAATATTAACGGCATATCCCAATCCGTTACAGTCGATAACTGCGGTTGCCGGGCTGAGCTCGGCAAGTCCGCCTCTGATGTATTCTATCATAATACCTATAACGCGCGCGAGCGAGGAATATTGTGTTTCTTCATTACAGACTCAGAAGAGTTTCAGGGAACTTTTTCCTTTGGAAATTGTTTTAGAGTGATAAGTCATTGAAGGTACATAAGTTTGAAAGAAGTCTTAATAAAGAAAAAACTCTGTGGAACACTGAATCGTTTTGTGGTTAAATTGAATGAAAATGATTACTTTTGTGCCGATAAAATAGAAAACTGATAAATAAATTCAATAAAAGAATGAAAAAAGTAAGAGCAGCCATTGTTGGCTATGGCAATATCGGGCAATACGTGCTCGAAGCGTTGCAAGCGGCTCCCGACTTTGAAATTGCCGGTGTAGTACGCCGTGCTGGAGCTGAAAACCGTCCCGCAGAACTGAGTGAATATCCTGTTGTAAAGAATATCAAGGAATTGGAAGGCGTTGATGTTGCAATTCTTTGTACACCGACCCGCAGTGTAGAGACTTATGCCAAAGAAATCCTTGCACTTGGCATCAATACGGTTGACAGCTTCGATATTCATACCGGTATTGTCGATTTGCGTCGCACACTGTCTGCTTCTGCAAAAGAACACAATGCAGTTTCTATTATTTCTGCAGGTTGGGACCCGGGAAGCGATTCTATCGTACGTACTCTGTTGGAAGCGATTGCTCCGAAAGGAATTACTTATACAAACTTTGGTCCGGGAATGAGTATGGGACATACAGTTGCTGTAAAAGCTATTGACGGTGTAAAGGCAGCTCTTTCCATGACTATTCCTACCGGAACTGGTATTCACCGCCGTATGGTTTATATCGAATTGAAAGACGGTTATGAGTTTGATAAAGTGTCTGCTGCCATCAAGGCAGATCCATACTTTGTGAATGACGAGACACATGTGAAATTAGTTCCCAGCGTAGATGCTTTGCTTGACATGGGACATGGTGTAAACCTCACTCGTAAAGGTGTTTCCGGTAAAACTCAGAATCAATTGTTTGAGTTCAATATGCGCATTAATAATCCTGCACTTACTGCTCAGGTATTGGTTTGTGTAGCTCGCGCTTCCATGCGTCAACAACCAGGTTGTTACACCATGGTAGAGGTTCCGGTTATTGATTTTCTGCCGGGTGATCGTGAAGAGTGGATCGGACACTTAGTGTAAGAAAATACGATAGATATTTCATATAATAAATAGACCATCTACTCACTTCGAATAGATGGTCTATTTGTTTTTATAAAGTAGAACCTGCGTTAGAACAGGAACCGCAGAATATCATTAAAGTTTGCCCAAAGCAGCAATCCGAATAACAGGAACATACCGACCATTTGCGCACGTTCCATAAACTTATCACTTGGTTTGCGACGAGCCACAATCTCATAAATAAGGAATAGTACATGTCCGCCATCCAGTGCCGGAATAGGCAGAATATTCATGAAGGCGAGGATAATAGAAAGGAATGCTGTCATGTACCAGAACTGATGCCAATCCCATGTAGCAGGAAAGATGCTTCCGATAGTTCCAAAGCCACCCAATTGCTTGGCGCCTTCTTTAGAGAAGAGATATTTCATCTGTCCTACATAGCCTTTCAGAGTTTGTACTCCCAATGCTGCACCAGCGGGAAAAGAGGCCAGAAAACTATATTCTTTCTTTACAACCGGCAGTAACTGATTGGTTGCCGTACGTACTACTACACCTATCTCATAGATTGAATCTGTAGCAAAAGTTATAGTATCTATCACTCCGGCACGTGCATAAGTCAATGTGATATAATGAGAAGCTGAATCCGCTTTCTGACGGCGTAACATCTCTTCTTTAAAATCGAAATAAGCAATGTTCTTTCCGTCCAATTGCATAATACTGTCACCTGCTTGCAGGCCGGCAAGGGCAGCAGGGCGGTTGGCACAAATACTATCAATAACATATGGATAGCGGAATGAGGCAAAACGTACACTGTCTGCCAGCAGACGCTCCATAAAATTCTCAGGGATATAAACGGATACATCTTCTCCATCGCGGCGTACTGTTACCTGGCGGGAATCGACAACGCTTGTCAGCATGTCACCACCGTAACGTTCAAAGGGTACACCATCAGCAGATATCAGTACGTCACCGTCACGGAAACCGATAGCTTTTGCCGTTTCGTTGAATTCCATACCCAACGGGGCTTTTTGTACCGGTACGTATTCATCTCCCCAAGTAAAAAGTATCATAGAATAGATGAATAATGCCAATATGAAATTGAACAATACACCACCTACCATGATTAATAACCGTTGCCATGCCGGTTTGGCCCGGAACTCCCACGGTTGCATTGGCTGTTGCACCTGTTCGGTATCCATAGACTCATCTATCATACCTGCTATCTTTACATAACCACCTAACGGCAGCCAACCAATACCATATTCCGTATCACTATTTTTCGGCTTGAACTTGAACAGGGTAAACCAAGGGTTGAAGAACAAACAAAACTTTTCTACCCGTGTCTTGAAAAGACGGGCGAAGAGGAAGTGCCCTCCCTCATGAACGATAACGAGCAACGAAAGGCTCATAATGAGTTGCAGGGCACGAATCAAAAATGTTTCCATCTAATAATTTTTCTATTTTACTATTAACTACTATTTACTATTCTTATTCTCCTCCTCTTGGGAGGAGGAGTACCCCGTAAGGGGGGAGGTGGTAGGTAAAAATAGAATACCTGTTAATTATCGAGGTTGAGGAAGCTTTTCTTACCTACCACCCCGCCCTCCGGGCACCCCTCCTCCGAGGAAGAAGGGAGTTGAGATACTCTAATACCTGTACTATTTTTATTTTATCAACTCTTGTGCAATACGGCGTGTCATCGCATCCGTAGCTACATAGTCTTCATATTCCGGTTTTGCCACAAACGATACGATAGACATTGCTTTCTCTATCACATCACTCATGCCGAGGAATGAAATCTCATCCCGCAGGAAAGCGGCAACTACCACTTCATTGGCTGCATTCACGATACAAGGCATATTTCCACCTTTATGTAAAGCTTCGTAAGCCAAAGCCAGATTACGGAAACGGGTAGTATCCGGTTGTTCGAATGTCAGGTTTGTGCACATCTTGAAATCCAACCGGGGAAATGAAGCCTTCAGGCGTTGCGGATAAGAGAATGCATACTGAATAGGCAGACGCATATCCGGCATACCCAATTGTGCCTTTACTGCACCGTCTTCAAACTGCACCATCGAATGTATAATAGATTGCGGATGTACTACCACTTCAATCTGATCCGGACGTACACCGAATAACCATTTTGCTTCTATCACCTCGAATCCTTTGTTCATCATTGAAGCGGAATCAATCGTGATCTTCGCTCCCATATCCCAATTAGGATGTTTCAGGGCTTGGGCTTTGGTTACCGTAGCCAGTTGTTCCATTGTGCAATTGCGGAACGGACCACCGGATGCCGTAAGGATCACCTTCTCTATCGGATTGCCGAGTTCCCCCGCTAAACATTGGAAAACGGCTGAATGTTCGGAATCTACCGGTAATATAGGTGTACCGGATAGGCGTGCCATATCGTTAATCAGCTCACCTGCCACAACAAGCGTCTCCTTGTTGGCAAGAGCGATGGGTTTACGGGCACGAATAGCATTCATGGTTGGTTTCAGTCCGGCATAACCTACCATCGCAGTCAGTACGATGTCAATTTCCGAGTCTTCCACAATCTGGCAGATAGCATCCGTTCCTGCATATACTTTGATAGGCAGGTCGGCGAGGGCTTCTTTCAGTTGGGCATATTTCGTTTCGTTGGCTATAACTACCGCTTCAGGCTTGAATTTCCGAGCCTGGGCAATGAGTTCTTCTACACGGTTGTTGGCGGTCAGCACATACGCTTCGTACTGGTCGGATTGTTCTTCAATCACCTGTAAAGCCTGCGTACCTATGGAGCCGGTAGAACCGAGTATAGCAATTTGTTTTTTCATTTATCTATCACTTAAAATACAATATATTGTTCCGGATTCACCGCCCGTCCTTTGTGCCATAACTCAAAGTGCAGGTGAGGACCGGTTGTCAGTTGTCCGCTGTTTCCTACCAAAGCAATAGCCTCTCCGGCCTGTACAGTGTCTCCTTCACGTTTCAATAAGGAACTGCAATGCTTATATACGGATATAAAGTCTTGATTATGTTGTACTTCTATCACATATCCTGTTTCGGCCGTATAAGTACTCAAGATAACTGTACCATCCAGCGTAGCAAGTACGCTCTCTCCGGGATTGGCGGCGATATCCGTACCGTAATGTTTTCTGTCAGCATCAAATTTGTCTGTAATCATGCCTCGCGTGGGACGATAAAATATCAATCCTTCTATGTCTGGGCGGGCTGTAATGCTTGTCAGATTATACTTTTCTGTTTCTTCATATTGTTTCCGGAACTCCGCTTCCCGCTGTGTGCGTTCCATCAACGAATCTTCGCGTACGGTAGTCAGTGAGTCCATATTGTGCACAGTATCTACCCGTATGGTTCCACTGAAAATATCCTGTATATTCATGATATACAAATTCTGGCGATCTACCAACTGTTGAAGTGAATCTACTCGTAAAGCATTCTCTACCACTTGGGCACGGATTTCACTGTTCATGTATCCCGGCAAGTAGTTGCGCAACGGAGTGAAAGCAATGATAACTGAGGCAACCAGAAACAAAACAGTCAGCACAGAAAGTAATACCGAGATGCCGTTTAACTTGGATACACGGAGACCGACTACTTCTTCGAGTGTATTCTCGTTGATGATAGTCAGCTTATATTTGAATTTGATATTACTCCAGAATGCTTTATGTCGTTTCTTTTTCACCATACACACTTATCACTCTATCACTAATCACTTGTTTACACTTCCTCTGTTTCATCCAAAGCCAGCAATCCTTCGGGTAAATCCATTGTAATTACTTTGTGCTTTTGGTCAATGTTCAGGATGAATTCTTCTTGTGCAGGAATCAGTAACTCTTCTCCCTGATGATCAACTACAAACAAGGTGTTGATGGTTGCAGTATCCACCTCTGTCACTTCTCCCAAGTCTCCGTGGTTAACTTCTTCCACGCGGAAACCTACGAAGAAATCCCAGGTCAGTTCTCCCGGTCCGGCATCTTCGGCATGTTTGGCAGGAAAATAAACTTCCACGTTGGTGAACATCCGTGCACGTTCCGCCGTGTCTACTCCTTCCAGCTTTACTAATGCAGTGGAGTCGGAGCGGAAACGGTATTCTTCCAGGAAGAAAGGTACGAAAATACCATCCAACAGGCAGATTAGGTATTCAGCTTCCACCCGGTCAAAAATGTCATCGGTGAATGTGAATGACAACTCGCCGTGAATGCCGTGCGGTTTGTTGAATACTCCTATCTTATATACATCTTCTCTTTTTATCATCTTATCATCCTACCATTCTTAATCATCTTCCACCATCCCATATCATATTCTCGTAATTCTTGCTCCGATAGCATTCAGGCGTCTTTCGATGTCTTGATACCCCCGGTCTATTTGCTCAATGTTGTGGATACGGCTGCTTCCTTCCGCGCTCATGGCGGCAATCAGCAATGCAATACCGGCACGAATATCAGGTGAAGTCATATTTCCGCCTCGCAGACGCATGGCATGGTTATGGCCAATGACAACGGCACGGTGAGGGTCACAAAGAATAATCTGTGCTCCCATATCTATCAGTTTGTCCACGAAGAACAGGCGGCTCTCGAACATCTTCTGATGGATAAGCACGCTGCCTTTTGCCTGAGTGGCAACTACGAGCATTACACTCAGCAAGTCCGGCGTCAGTCCCGGCCAGGGAGCATCGGCAATAGTCATGATGGAACCATCTATGAACGACTCTATCTGATATGTTTCCTGTGCAGGAACATAGATATCGTCTCCCCGTTGTTCCAGTTTGACGCCCAGACGGCGGAAACTTTCAGGGATGATGCCCAAGTTTTCATAAGAAACATTCTTGATGGTGAGCTCACTTTGCGTCATGGCTGCCATACCGATAAAACTGCCGACTTCGATCATATCGGGAAGTATCGTATGTTCGGTACCGTGTAGTTCGTCCACTCCTTCAATGGTCAATAGATTGGAGGCAATGCCTTGTATCTTGGCGCCCATGCGGTTCAGCATCTTGCAAAGTTGTTGCAGATACGGTTCGCAGGCAGCATTGTAAATAGTGGTTGTTCCTTTGGCCAGTACCGCCGCCATCACGATGTTGGCAGTTCCGGTAACCGAAGCTTCGTCCAGTAACATGTAGGTGCCTTTCAGTTCGCAAGCTGAAATCTCATACGCTTCGCGCTCTGCGTTGTACGAAAAATCTGCACCCAGATTCTGTATACCGATAAAGTGAGTATCCAGACGTCTGCGTCCTATCTTGTCCCCACCCGGTTTTGATATCATTGCCTTATGGAAGCGTGCCACCATCGGGCCGATTAACATAACCGAACCTCGCAGGCTGGAACATTTCTTCAGGAATTCATCGCTTTCCAGATAACTCAAATCCAGCTTTTCAGCTTTGAAACAATACGTATCAAGCCCTTTTCTGGATACCGTAACGCCCATGTCACGCATCAATTGAATGAGATTGTTGACGTCCAGTATATCCGGAATGTTATGTACGGTCACCTCTTCGGCTGTCAGCAGCGTGGCGCAGATAATCTGCAATACCTCGTTTTTTGCGCCTTGCGGATGAATCTCGCCAGATAATCTGTGTCCACCTTCAATTACGAATGATGCCATAAATTGGGATTTATGATTTATGATTTATGATTTATAATTTATGACTTATGAACGGACCTGCCGCTTATAAATCATAAATCTGAAATCATAAATCTGTTAGTACTTTCTCTTATTATTCCGGTTATCTCTCCGGTTATTCTGATTGTTTATTTTCGGACGGTAGTTCTGATTAATACGTTCAGCCATCAGTTTGATGATGTCATCCGTCATTTGCAATTTGCCACCCGAATATTCATTAAGATCTTCTGCAATTTTGCGGTCGTCTACCGTATCCTTGTTCCAGGTCATGTAGTCTTTCTTCATGTGGTTGCAAATCAGGGCAATCAGGTTTTGCTTTTCATCTCCTTCGGGGAAGTCAATTGCTTTCTTTATCAATACTTCCAGTGTACGGCCGTAGTGGCGGTAACGAATTTTTGTACTGGGATAGGGGATCACTTCCGGACGGGTATTCAAATTATCTTTGCGGATAATTTCATAAGGATAATCAATGTCCAGTTTGAAGTCGGACATGATAGCCAGATGATCCCATAATTTATGTTTAAAATCGGGTACATCACGCAGATGTGGGAACATATTACCCATGATGTTGATAATGGTGTTTGCGCAACGTTGGCGTTCAGCGCGGTCTTCGATTGTCAACGCGTGGTCAACCATGTTTTGGATGCTGCGTCCGTATTCCGGCAAAGGCATCCGTTTTTGTTGAGTGTTATATTGCATATATTATAAAAGTTTTTTCGGTTGGGAAGCTACAAACTCTTTCAGGTAGAATGGTTCAAAATAAGCTACATCCTTAAAGTCGTTTTCGGCTATTGCTTTTTCAGCAAGTGGGAACATCATCTTTGCCAATGGACGAATATCGTCAATGAAGTGTGCATTGGGATGAGTTATTTTTTCTTTGCACTTGGCTGCCCCGTCTCCAAAGAAATAAACGGGATGTTGATCCAGAAATTCCGTATAAGAGTTTTCGTCTACAATGTCAGCGGCTATGTCGCGCACAGGTTTCAGGGCACGGTCGTAGATGGCAGCATATACCTCCATGCGGCGTGCATCGATCATCGGGCATAGCAATGCGTCTTCGGGCAATTCATCATGATAAAGCAATACCGGCACGCATTGTACCTTCAATGTCGGAAGACCGATCAGCGGAATATTACGTCCGTAGCAAACTCCTTTCGCCATAGATACACCGATACGTAGCCCAGTGTAAGAACCCGGTCCACAACTTACCGCTACTGCATCAATCGGCATGGCATGACTGTCGGCAAACGACAGAGCTTCGTCTATAAATACTCCCAGCAGAGCGGCATGAGACGGGCCGTTCAGATCTTCTTTGTTAAATACATTTTGTCCATCTTCACTCACAGCAACGGAGCATGCCGAGGTGGACGTTTCAATATGCAAGATACACGACATAGTCTTTTGTTAGTTTAATTGTGGCAAATTTACAGGTTTATTTTCAGATACACAAGCGAATCCAAAAAGGGTTCGGTATCTTTCTTACGGCATTATTGGCAGGTTTTTAGATTATTTCTATCTTTGCTATCTGATTTTAGGAATAAATACTGAATTCGTTAACATAAAATAACCGGCACAAGGAGGTCGTTGTATCTGTAATTATGATCGTAGCTATTATTATTGTACTTTTTATTTTGGTGGTGATTTCGATGTACAACTCATTGGTGAGGAAGAGAAATCAGATAGAAAATGCTTTTTCCACTATCGATGTCATGTTGAAACGTCGCTTCGATTTGATCCCCAATCTGGTTGCAACCGTTCAGCAATATGCCAAGCATGAAGCTGATACATTTGCTGCAATAACGGAAATGCGCAACAAGACTTATGCTTCTCTTAATGACAGCGAAAAGGCGGACTTTGACAAAATGTTTTCTAAAGTGCGCACTCAATTCTTTGCAGTAGCTGAGAACTATCCCGAACTAAAAGCTTCTGAAAATTTCCTGCAATTGCAGCGTTCGCTCAATGAAACGGAAGAACAGTTGGCTGCTGCCCGCCGCACTTACAATGCCTCTGTAACCGATTACAATAATGCCGTCCAGACTTTCCCTGCAAATCTGTTGGCAGGTATGTTTGGCTTTACAAGAAAAGCGGTGCTGACAATTCCGGAAGCAGAACGTGCAACTCCGGATGTAAAGAACTTATTTAATTCATAAAGTAGCCGGCAATGGATTATGTAGATTTTGACTCTCTGGCGCAGAAGCTGGTTCCCACATTGCAAGTTCTGGAAAATAAACGTAAGGAACTCCTGAGGAAAGGACGTTCAGAGGGTTTGATTTATGCTGCTATTTTTCTGGTAGTAGGAGTGATTGCTTTGCTAATACTTAAATTGGAAGGGATCTTTGGTCCGATAGTTATTGTTGTTGTTTCTGTAATCATTTTTATTACTTGTATCAATAATAAGTCGAAAATATTCTCCTCTTTTTATAAAGAAGAAGTGGTAGATGAAATAATCCATGCCTTTTGTCCGAATGCGACTTATTCTCCGAATAATGGAGTGAGTGAGGATCTTTTTAGAAATAGCGGACTGTTTACTTCTCCCGACCGTTATCATGCTGAAGATTTGATAGAAGGATGTCTGGATAAAACCAGCTTTATCTGTTCCGAGGTACATGCTGAAGAGCGCAGAGCTCGTTCTACCAAGAATGGAGTGCAGTATTATTGGGAAGATATTTTCAAAGGATTTCTTTTCATTGCTGACTTTCATAAAGAATTTCAGGGAGAAACGACCGTTTTGCGGGACAGCTTTTTCAAAATTAAGATGGGAGCTTCAAGAGTGAAAATGGAAAATCCCGATTTTGAAAAAGTCTTTGATGTCTTTTCCACGAACCAGATTGAGGCCCGCTATCTGATTACCCCTTCCATGATGGAAAGAATGTTGAAGTTGGACAGCAATTTTAAGAAAGGAATTACCATCAGTTTCCGGAATTCTACGATTCTGGTCGCCATTCCGGATTCAAAGAACCGGTTTGAAGCAGATGTGTGGAGTTCTTTGAGTGATATGAGTATCCTTAAATCGGACTTTGCAGTGCTCCAATCCTTACTGGATATTGTAGATGAACTGAACTTGAACACACGTATTTGGAGTAAAGAGTAAGCGATAAATACATCACTTATTTCTTGAATAATTTTCACTAATGAAAATATTCATGTAATTTTGCGGAAAACTAAAGAATCTTATGATACAATCCATGACCGGATATGGTAAAGCGACCGCTGAACTGTCCGATAAGAAAATCAATGTAGAAATCAAATCGCTCAATAGTAAAGCGATGGATCTGTCAACCCGCATCGCTCCCCTCTACCGGGAAAAAGAAATAGAAATCCGTAACGAAATTGCTAAGGCACTGGAACGTGGAAAAGTGGATTTCAGTCTGTGGATTGATAAAAAAGATGCCTGTGAACTTATTACTCCCATTAACCAGGATGTGGTAGTGGCGTATTACGAACGGATTCGTACCATCTCCGAAACTACCGGTATCCCTGCACCCGAAGACTGGTTCTCTACTTTGCTCCGCATGCCGGACGTGATGACCAAGAACGATATTCAGGAACTGAGCGAGGAAGAATGGAAAGCTGTTCATGCCACCGTGCTTCAAGCTATCCAAAATCTGGTTGATTTCCGTATCCAGGAAGGCGCGGCTTTAGAGAAGAAGTTCCGCGAAAAGATTTCTAATATTGCCAAGTTGCTGACTTTTGTTGATCCGTACGAAAAAGAGCGTGTAGAGAAAATCAAAGAACGCATCACGGATGCTTTGGAAAAGACCATCAGCGTGGACTATGACAAGAACCGTCTGGAGCAGGAACTCATCTATTACATTGAGAAACTGGATATCAACGAAGAAAAACAACGTCTGAGCAACCACTTGAAATACTTCATTAATACTATGGAGGATGGAAGCGGGCAAGGTAAGAAGTTGGGTTTCATAGCTCAGGAAATGGGACGTGAAATCAATACGTTGGGAAGCAAGTCCAATCATGCTGAGATGCAGAAGATTGTAGTGCAGATGAAGGATGAGTTGGAACAAATCAAAGAACAGGTATTGAACGTGATGTAGAGACATTTGCAATGTACAATTTACAATGTACAATTTGCCGTATTGAGGTGTGCGCCGGATTGTGCTTTTCTTTAGATTGTACTTTGCTAAATTGTACCTCTCATCAAGTTTTTCCTTTAATTTGTATATTGTAATTTACTAAATTGTACATTGTACTTTGCTAAATTGTAAATGTTATGTTGGCTAAACTTATTATATTCTCAGCCCCTTCCGGGTCAGGGAAATCAACCATTATCAACTATTTATTGGGGCAGAACCTGAATCTGGCTTTTTCTTGTTCTGCTACCAGTCGTCCGCCACGCGGAACAGAACAACATGGAGTGGAGTACTTCTTTCTTTCTCCCGAAGAATTTCGTACCCGCATTGCCAATGACGAGTTTCTGGAATATGAAGAAGTGTACAAAGACCGTTACTACGGTACATTGAAGTCTCAGGTAGAAGCTCAGTTGGCTGCCGGACAAAATGTGGTTTTTGATGTGGACGTTGTAGGTGGCTGCAATATAAAAAAGTTTTATGGCGACCGTGCTCTGTCAGTGTTCATTCAGCCTCCTTCGGTAGAGGAACTTCGTAAACGTCTGGTAGGACGTGGAACGGATGCCTCCGAAGTGATAGAAGCCCGCGTAGCCAAGGCAGAATATGAACTGACGTTTGCCCCTAAGTTCGACAAAGTCATTGTAAATGATGATTTGGAGAAAGCAAAGGCAGAAGCTTTGCAGGTAATTACAGAGTTTTTATCTAAATAATAAGGTCTGTCATGTATCAGCCGAAACCTGTTTCTCCTAAACAGAACAAGTCATTGTTGATTCTCAACACACTCCTGGCACTTATATCTTTAGTGTCAGGTCTGATGGCGTTGTATTATAGCCAATGGACAATCGTTCTTGGTATGACATTGGTATTGCTTTCAAGTTGCATCAATGTTTATACTTGCTGGAAACGTATGAAAACAAAAGAATGAAAACGGGTATCTTCAGCGGCTCCTTCAATCCGGTACACATCGGACATCTTGCCCTTGCCAATTATCTTTGCGAATATGAAGGGCTGGATGAAGTGTGGTTTCTCGTAACCCCTCATAATCCGCTGAAGGAAGAAGATGAATTGATGGATGATGCCTTCCGTTTGAAGTTGGTTCAACTTGCCATTGAGGGGTATCCCAAGTTTAAAGCTTCTGATATTGAGTTTAATCTGCCCCGTCCGTCCTATACTGTCCATACGCTGGATAAACTGAAAGAAACCTATCCCGACCGGGAATTTCATTTGATTATTGGTTCGGACAATTGGGCGCTTTTTCCCCGCTGGTATCAGTCGGAACGTATTCTTGCCGAAAACCATATTCTTGTATATCCCCGTCCCGGTTATCCGGTTTCTTCCGATTCCCTTTCAGAGAATGTAAAAGTAGCTTCTTCGCCTACTTTTGAAATCAGTTCTACCTTTATTCGCCGGGCGATGGAGGAAGGAAAAGATGTTCGTTACTTCCTCCATCCGGCGGTTTACGAGGCACTCTCATCTGAGTTTCCTCGCTAAATAATGCTACTGTTTGGCATGGAATAATCCTTTGGAATCGATATCCACATCCAACATGTATGAACTGGTAGCCTCTTCTTTCGGCATAATCCGGTCTATTCTGCCCAGATCCTCTTTCGTTAGTTTCACATTTAATGCTTGAATCGTGTCTTTGATTTGTGAGGCTGTTCTTGAACCTACCAGTGCTATGATATCTTCACCTTGCGCCAACACCCAGGCTATGGCAAGTTGTGCCAGGGTAGCTCCTTTTTCAACTGCAATCTGTTTCAGCGCATCGGTGCGGGCAAGATTTGCTTTCATCGTTGCCAATGCTTCCGGAGAAATTCTCTGACCGATAGATTTTAATTTTTCTTCTTGTGAACTTCCGCCAATCAGTCCCGAAAGGAGTACGCCGAAGGCTACAATGCCGACACCTAATTCTCTTGCTGTCGGTAAAAGGTCATCTTCTATATGCCGGTCTGCCAACGAATATCTTACTTCGACCAGACTGATCGGGTGTACTGCATTTGCTCTGCGAAGTATCTCTCCATTCACTTCGGAGATTCCTATATTTTTCACATATCCTTTTGTAGCCAGATCGGATATAGCGCCGATGGTGTCTTCTACGGGTATATGTGGATTGATGCGGGCGGGTTGGTATAAATCCACATAGTCAGTACCTAAACGGCTTAGTGTATAGCGCAGGTAGTTTTCCACAGCTTCCGGGCGAGCATCCATTCCGTACATTCTGCCATCCACACCCTGCATGGCTCCAAACTTTACAGAGATAAAGACATCTTCCCGCTTGCGGGTCTTTAATGCCTCTTTTATCAGCATTTCACTTTGTCCGTTTCCGTAGAAGTCTGCGGTATTCAGGAAATTAACCCCTCCGTCCAAAGCTGTATGTATCGTGTTGATACCTTCACTTACGTCTCCCATTCTCATACTTCCCAAGCCTATGCGCGAAAGCATGAAGTTGCTTGTTTTCTCTTTCGATAAGTTTAAATATTCCATATTCCTTAAATATTAAGTTTTTCTGTGATGCAAAGGTCGGACAGAATAGATGAATTGACAAGGTCATTTTACTACTATAATTAGTCATAATCCGAAACGTATCTGTTTGTAATAAGAATAATTATTAAATTTGCATTTTAAAATTAGTCATTTATCAGAATTGTGATGAAAGATACAGTACTTGATTTAAGTTTTCAGGATTATCTTGAAAGAATGAAGCCTCAATCCTCCTTTCAGGAGCAGTTGGTGGTTATCTACTTGGACGATTCGATGACAAAAGAAGATAAGGTTGGGAGGTATCCCATGCAGCTTGAAGCCTCCTCATTAATATTGGTCGTGTCAGGTGAAATGCAAATTGAAGTGGATTATCTGCCTTATACTCTTAAAAGAAGTACCGTGATGCAGCTACTGGCTGATAATATAATAGGAAATGTATCGCATACTCCCGGTTTCAGGGGATACTTGCTTTTGTTTTCACCGGAACTGAAGCAGGAAATCATGTCATTAACTTCCAGCATACGTTTGCCGGAAGCAGGAAACTTGAAACGTCTATATCCAGAACAGAGTTTGACCGATGATGAATGTGCAATTGTGCTGAATCGGATAGAACGTATAAAGAAGTATATAGCGGACTCGGATCATCTGTATCGGGCCACTGTTATTAAAAATGAGGTGATAAATCTATTGCTCGATATAACCAATAGCCGTTGGAAGAAATATGGAGAAAGAGAAATCTCATTTTCGCGTAATGAAATAATTCGGCAGCGTTTCCACGAATTGCTTTTGGGAAATTGCCGTAAACATCGTGATGTCGGATTTTATGCGCAGGAATTGTGTGTTACTCCGGATTATCTATCGAAGATAATACGGGAGTGTGACGGGCAATCGGCACTGAAATGGATCACAAATGCCGTGGTGACAGAAGCAAAACTCCTGTTGCGCCGACCGGATATGAATGTCAGCCAGGTAGCGATTGAACTGAATTTTCCGGATCAATCTACATTTGGGAAGTTTTTTAAAAGAAATACAGGTATGGCACCTGCCCGATACAGAGCAGATGCCTTACGAAAAGGGCACTATAAAATATTTTGTGTAAATGGAAAATACGGGATTCAGGTTGAGTTCCG
>OGRC01000705.1_pt1 | contig 25984 bp, 20 predicted proteins | sample 1553431 | NCBI WGS metagenome assembly OGRC01 (sample SAMEA2580064, study PRJEB22360) | human gut metagenome | biome: human gut; feature: human-associated habitat; material: faeces | place: Denmark | collected 2008/2010
TTTAGTAAAAAAATTTGCGCGTCTAACTCATCACTGAAAGTAACGAGAATGCGACACGCAGTTATTCAAGCAGACTTTCTTCCAGTCTTCTGGATATTGTCACATATTCATCCAGCAATTTCTGAAGTTTTTCTGGATCTTTCTCTATATCTTCTCTGCTTTTTTCATATCTCATCACATAAAATGGCAGGAAAAAGAGTAGTTTCTTCTGAAAGATTACATCCTGTGTATATCTTTCTATGTAAATAGCCGGCAACTCATATTTTATTACCCGCCCATCCGGCATGATAATATCCATTCCAAGAGTATCTTTTCTGCCTTTTCCACGTAAATATAATACACAGGAATGAGGAAAATATATTTTGTACCGTCCATTCTCAATCTGCTTTGTTTCCAGACTGACAGCAAAATCATATTCTATCATTCGGATTACCATTTCTGCATCTCCGGTGCTCTGACATTCTATATGATAGATCTTGTCTGCTATTTTTAACCGGGAATCTGTAATCTTTTCTCCGTTCTTTGTCTGGTGTTCGTTTCTCTGCTGCTCAACTGCTATATCTGCGGGATAATTTGTGCCAAATACCTCGTTGATCAGCGGCACTACAAGCTCTGGCATTTTCTCCAGCATTGTTCTGAAAACATTATCAAATATGGTGTTATTTGCCATCTGATACACCTTTCCTGGCTGTTAGTTATCGTTCGCTTTTGTATTTTGATTATGTTTTCGGACGTATTCTTATTTCCAGATGCTTCGCATCTATGAAATTTTATCTTTTGTGCAAAGTGTTTTTGTTTTCGATCACCCTCTTTGCACTCTGTTTTGTATTTTCTATTGTAACAGATGCCTTCTCATTTTTCCAGTCAAATCTATGTTTTCAAGAACTTTTTGTTCCTTTATATTATATGTCTGTACGCAAAATTTTCCCGCACAAATGAATTAATGTATTATGTCACTACTGTAGCAAAAAGCCCCTGCAATACAGTCCTGATAACTGTACTGCCAGGGGCTTTATTTTTACTCAGAAGCAATTACTTCTATAAATATAGCGTATTATTTCTTTCTGACAATAACCTTATCCAGATGCCAGATATCATCTACATATTCCTGGATAGTTCTGTCGGATGTGAATTTACCGCTGCATGCTGTGTTGAGGAGTGCTTTCTTAGCCCAGCCTTTTTCATCTCTGTATGCTGCTTCTACGCGTTTCTGTGCGTCTGCATAGGAACGGAAGTCTGCGAGGATGAAGTAGCGGTCTGCTCTGTCTGTGTTCTTTGTATTGAGAAGTGAATCGTACAGGTCACGGAAGAGTTCTGTATCATTGGAGAAGGTTCCGTTGATGAGCTGCATCAGTACCTGACGGATTTCTTCATCTGTATTGTAGATTACGTTTGGATCGTATCCGCCGTTGTTTTCGTAGTTGATTACTTCGTCGGAGCTTAAACCGAAGATGAATGCGTTTTCTGCGCCAACTTCTTCTACGATCTCTACGTTAGCACCGTCCATTGTTCCAAGTGTAGGAGCACCATTGAGCATGAATTTCATGTTACCTGTACCGGATGCCTCTTTACTTGCTGTGGAGATCTGCTCGGAAACGTCTGCTGCTGCGAAGATCCACTCAGCGTTGGATACTCTGTAGTTTTCGATGAATACAACTTTGATCTTGCCGTTGATGGAAGCGTCGTTGTTTACTACGTCTGCTACGGAGTTGATGAGTTTGATGATCTTCTTGGCTGTTGCGTAACCTGCGGATGCTTTTGCACCGAAGATGAATGTTCTTGGATAGAATTCCATTTCCGGATGCATCTTAATCTGGTTGTACAGATAGATAACATGCAGGATGTTCAGGAGCTGACGTTTGTACTCGTGAAGTCTCTTAACCTGTACATCGAAGATGGAGTGCGGGTCTACTTCTACGCCATTGTGCTCAAGGATGTATTTAGCCAGACGCTCTTTGTTCTTGAACTTAATGTTCATGAATTCCTGGAGTGCTTTTTCATCATCTGCGTAAACTGCAAGTTTCTTTAACTGCGGAAGGTCTGTGATCCAGTCCGGTCCGATATGCTCTGTGATCCAGTCTGCAAGGAGTGGATTTGCGTGGAGCAGGAAACGTCTCTGAGTGATACCGTTTGTCTTGTTGTTGAATTTCTCAGGCATCATTTCATAGAAGTCTTTTAATTCCTGATTCTTCAGGATTTCTGTATGAAGGCGTGCAACACCGTTTACAGAATAGCCTGCTGCGATTGCAAGGTGAGCCATCTTAACCTGTCCATCGTAGATAATTGCCATCTTTTTGATCTTCTCGTAATTTCCCGGATATTTTGCCTGGATCTCAAGGATGAAACGACGATTGATCTCTTCGATGATCTGGTATACACGCGGAAGCAGTCTGGAGAAGAGCTCGATCGGCCATTTCTCAAGTGCTTCGGACATGATAGTATGGTTTGTGTAAGCAACAGATTTGGTTGTTACTTCCCATGCTTCATCCCATCCGAGTCCTTCTTCGTCCATGAGTATACGCATTAACTCTGCTACTGCTACAGTCGGATGTGTATCATTCATCTGGAAGGTTACTTTTTCATATAATTTATGGATATCGCCATGTTTCTTTTTATATTTGGCAATTGCTGCCTGGAGGCTTGCAGATACAAAGAAGTACTGCTGTTTCAGTCTCAGCTCTTTACCTGCATAGTGGTTGTCGTTCGGGTAAAGAACTTCTACGATATTGCGGGCAAGGTTCTCCTGCTCTACAGCTTTCTTGTAATCACCCTTGTCAAAGGAATCAAGCTCGAAGTCTACGATCGGCTCTGCATCCCAGATACGAAGTGTGTTTACTACATCATTATTATATCCTGTGATCGGCATATCATAAGGAATGGCTTTTACCGCCTGATATCCTTCATGGATAAATTTGCTTCCGCCCTTTTCAGGATCGTACTCTACTCTTACATATCCGCCGAAGTGTACTTCCTTGGCATATTCCGGACGACGCAGTTCGAATGGGTAGCCGTTCTTTAACCAGTTATCCGGTACCTCGATCTGATAACCGTTCTGGATTTTCTGTTTGAACATTCCGTAGTGGTAACGGATTCCGCAGCCATATGCTGCGTAATTTAAAGTTGCGAGAGAATCAAGGAAGCATGCAGCCAGTCTTCCCAGACCACCGTTTCCAAGTGCCGGATCCGGTTCCTGATCTTCGATACAGTTAAGGTCAAATCCCAGTTCTTCGAGAGCTTCTTTTACTTCACCGTAAGCGCAAAGGTTGATCAGGTTGTTTCCGAGAGCACGTCCCATCAGGAATTCCATGGACATATAGTATACGATCTTCGGATCCTGTTCGTCATAAGCTTTCTGTGTTGCAAGCCAGTTATCAATGATAACATCTTTTACAGAGTAGCTTACTGCCTGAAAAATCTGCTCCTGTGTAGCTTCTTCAATTGTTTTTCGATAGAGGAATTTTACGTTGTCTTTTACGCTTTTCTTGAATGCCTCTTTCTTGAACATTTCGTTTGTCATTTCATACCTCCCGTAATGGTTTCACTGTTCACTTTATTCTCAGCAATACACCCTGCGGATATTGCCGGTGAACCTCTTCATTCCGTCAACTCTTCTGTTTTCTCATATCAGAGAAATTGGGGGCAAAGAATCTCTGCCTCCAATTTCCTCTCTGAAATCAGACTGTCAAAGATAATGATACTCTTTTTTCGACAGTCTGTCATGTGTATAATTGCCGAAATTTATAACATTTTTTTATCGTGCATTGCGAAAGTAGTATATTTCCTGTGAAATACCTGTAACTTATCATTACCTTGTCAGTAATTGACCGAATGTTGTCAATTACAGTTTCTTAACACCCATAGTTACTGCTTCTTTGTTGATGTTCCACTCTTTCACATAACCATCGGTCTCGCCAAGTACCATTTCGTCTGCAAGTACTTCTGACTTGATCTCATCTTCGTGTGTTTTCATGACATCCTGGATCTTGTCGTTTCCGTGAGCGTATACTACGATCTTGTCCATAACTTCGAAGCCAGCTTCTTTTCTCATGGTCTGGATCTTGCTGATGATCTCACGTACAAATCCTTCTTCGATCAGTTCAGGTGTCAGGTTTGTATCCAGGACTACGGATGTTTCACCGTCAGATTCAGATACATAACCCTCTGTCTGTGCTGTTTCAATAAGAAGGTCTTCTTCTGTAAGCTCTACATCGTTTCCGTTGATATCCAGTTTCAGGACACCGTTGGTTCTCAACTCGTTCATTGCTGCTGTTCCATTGATGTCTGTGAGAGCCTGTCTGATTCCTCCAAGGAGTTTACCGTATTTCGGTCCTACTGTACGAAGCTGCGGTTTGAAGCTGTAGGAGATAAAGGATTCTACATCATCTGCGAATTTTACTTCTTTGACATTCAGTTCGTCTGCGATGATGTCAGTGTAGAATTCACTCATTTTCTTCTCAGCTTTTACATACATGGTTCCGATCGGCTGACGGTTCTTGATGTTTGCTGTATTTCTGCAGGCACGTCCCAGAACTACGATCTCCAGAAGCTCTTTCATGTCTGCTTCCAGATCTTTGTCGATCCATGCTTCGTTTACAGTTGGGAAGTCGCAGAGATGGATACTCTCCGGAGCATCTTTATCCACGCTTCTTACCAGGTTCTGATAGATGTCTTCTGTCATGAACGGGATCATCGGAGCAGCTGTCTTGGCGATGGTTACCAGTGCATGGTACAGAGTCATGTAAGCATTGATCTTATCCTGCTCCATTCCCTTTGCCCAGAAACGTTCGCGGCTTCTTCTTACATACCAGTTACTCATTTCATCTACGAATTCCTGAAGTGCTCTTGCTGCTTCCGGGATCTTGTAGTTAGCCAGATCATTGTCTACAGCCTGAACAGTTGTGTTTAATCTGCTGAGGAGCCATTTGTCCATAACAGGAAGCTGGTCATAGTTCAGTTCATATTTGGTCGGGTCGAAGTTGTCGATGTCTGCATATAATACGAAGAATGCGTAAGTATTCCACAGTGTACTCATGAATTTACGCTGTCCTTCCACAACTGCCTTGCCATGGAAACGGTTCGGAAGCCATGGAGCACTGTTGATGTAGAAGTACCATCTGATGGCATCTGCGCCGTATTTGTTCAGTGCATCGAATGGATCAACTGCATTTCCTTTGGACTTACTCATCTTCTGTCCGTTCTCATCCTGGACATGTCCCAGAACGATTACGTTCTTGTATGGTGCTTTGTTGAAGAGCAGTGTGGATTCTGCAAGGAGTGAGTAGAACCATCCACGGGTCTGGTCTACTGCCTCGGAGATAAAGTTTGCAGGGAACTGCTGCTCAAATAATTCTTTGTTTTCAAATGGATAATGATGCTGTGCGAAAGGCATTGCTCCTGAGTCGAACCAGCAGTCAATAACCTCCGGTACACGATGCATTTCTCCACCGCACTCCGGACACTTCAGTGTAATCTCATCAATGTATGGGCGGTGAAGCTCTACTGTCTTGGCTCTCTCATCACCGCTCATCTCGAATAACTCCTGACGGCTTCCGATGGAATGCATATGTCCGCATTCACACTGCCAGATGTTCAGTGGAGTTCCCCAGTAACGGTTACGGCTGATACCCCAGTCCTGAACGTTTTCAAGCCAGTCGCCGAAACGTCCTTTACCGATGCTCTCAGGGATCCAGTTGATTGTATTGTTATTTCTGATCAGGTCATCCTTAACTGCTGTCATCTTGATGAACCAGGATTCTCTTGCATAGTAGATCAGTGGTGTGTCACATCTCCAGCAGTGTGGATAATCATGCTCGAATTTCGGAGCATCGAAGAGCTTGCCTTCTTTGTCCAGATCTGTGAGGACCATAGGATCTGCTTTCTTTACGAAAACGCCTGCGTATGGTGTCTCTTTTGTCAGGTTACCCTGTCCGTCTACGAACTGTACGAATGGCAGTTCATAGTTACGTCCGATTCTGCTGTCGTCTTCACCGAATGCAGGTGCGATGTGAACGATACCTGTACCATCACTCATAGTAACGTAGTTATCACAGGTTACGAAATGAGCTTTCTTTTTCTGTTTTGCTGCTGCCTCTCCTGCACATGCGAAAAGCGGCTCGTATGCTTTGTATTCCAGGTCTGTTCCTTTGTAGGTTTCCAGAACTTCATATGCTTTCTCGCCTTCTTCTTTTGCAAGTTTGCCAAGGACTTTGTCAAGGAGTGCTTCTGCCATATAATAGGTATATCCGTCTGCTGCCTTTACTTTGCAGTAAGTCTCATCCGGGTTTACGCAGAGTGCAACGTTGGACGGAAGTGTCCATGGTGTTGTTGTCCATGCAAGGAAGTATGCATCTTCACCAACAACCTTGAATCTTACAACTGCGGAGCGCTCTTTTACAGTTTTGTATCCCTGGGATACTTCCTGTGCGGAAAGAGGGGTACCGCATCTTGGACAGTAAGGAACGATCTTGAAGCCTTTATACAGAAGCTTCTTGTTCCAGATTTCTTTTAATGCCCACCATTCGGATTCAATATAATCATCATAGTAAGTTACGTATGGATGTTCCATATCAGCCCAGAAACCAACAGTAGAGGAGAAATCCTCCCACATTCCTTTATATTTCCAGACGCTTTCCTTACACTGTTTGATGAATGGCTCCATACCGTATTCTTCGATCTGCTCTTTGCCATCCAGACCAAGTTTCTTCTCTACTTCCAGCTCTACCGGAAGTCCGTGAGTATCCCATCCTGCTTTACGCGGAACCATGTAGCCCTTCATTGTACGGTATCTCGGGATCATATCCTTGATAACGCGGGTAAGTACATGGCCGATGTGCGGTTTACCGTTTGCAGTAGGCGGTCCGTCGTAGAATGTATAGGTTTCTCCCTCTTTTCTGTTCTCCATACTTTTCTCAAAGATATGGTTTTCTTTCCAGAATTCTTCTACTTTTTTTTCACGGTCTACAAAGTTTAAGTTCGTATCAACTTTCTGGTACACAGTAATTTACCTCCTGTTTAAATTATTTGTATCAGACACCTGAAAATATGCAGGACGTTTATATACGCTGAAAAATATTTCCGGTGTCCTTTAAGAACGAAAATAAGCCCATAAAAAAATCGCCCTTTTGTAAAAGGACGAAGGTTTATTGACGTTCGCTATACCACCTGTTACATTGTACGGGCATCCTCTGCCGATACATGAATCTTTTAACGGGGATTTCCGTCAGCTCTTACCTGTCTGTACACCCTTCAGAGCTGCAACTCCGGAGTGATCTTCACTGCATTTACTCACCACCGGGCTCACACCCTCCCCGGTTCGCTGTCTGCTTTCCCCTGCAGTTACTCTCTCCATCAACGTTTTTGTGGACATATCATTTATTTAACTATGCGGATTCATTATAAGGTCACAAAATTCACTGTGTCAAGTATTTTTTTGAATATTAGGGTAATCCTGTTACTGTTTAATAACACTGGTTACTGTCAAACTCCCGAACAGTAACACACTGTTAACATACTATCATATAAATTTTACACAGGCATTGTAATTAATGATATAATAAGGTAGAATATTTTGTCCGAACGTCATTTAAAACGATGTACTAGGATATGGAAAGCAACTACTATGTATATTTAATGAAGGGTAATTTCAAATGTTTAAAACAAAATTTCATAAATTAATGAAACGTTTCCTCACCGGAATGCTTTGTGCAGGGATTCTGACCTCCCAGCCTGCAGTCACTTACGCTGCCGAGACCTCTGCCACTCCTGAAGCCGGTCATTCAGAAACCTATTCACAGGCCTCAGATATCGATTCTGTCAAAGGATGGCCCACCGGTCCTAATATCGAGGGACAGTCCGCAGTGCTGATGGATGCAGTCACTGATACTATTCTTTATTCCAAGAATGCCAAAGATAAGCTATATCCCGCCAGTATCACTAAGATCATGACCGCTCTTCTGGCCTGTGAATATCTGAATATGGACGATACGATCACCATGTCGCAGGAAGCGGCTTATGGGATTGAGGCCGGAAGCTCCAGCATTTACGCAGAAACAGGAGAGGTTTTCACAGTAGAGCAGGCCCTGATGGCTCTGATGCTGGAATCCGCCAATGAGATGGCTCTTGCTCTGGCAGAAAAAACAAGCGGTTCTGTAAAGAAGTTTGTTGAACTGATGAACCAGAGGGCAGCTCAGCTTGGCTGTAAGAACACCCATTTTAATAATCCAAATGGTCTTCCGGATGAGACGCATTATACCACCGCAGGTGATATGATGAAGATTGCAAAGGCAGCCTGGTATAATCCCAGATTCCGTAAATTTGTGACCACACAGGTTTATGAGATTCCTCCGACTAATAAGCAGTCTGAAACCCGTTATCTTCTCAATCACCATAAGATGATGCCCGGACAGTCTTATGCATACGATGGGGTTCTGGGAGGAAAGACCGGATACACCGATGCAGCGGGAAGTACGCTTGTCACCTATGCCAAGAGAGGAAATTCCATTCTCATTGCAGTTGTGCTGAATTCTACAAACGGCGCTTTTCCTGACACAACTTCTCTGCTGGATTACGGCTTCGACAATTTTGAAAAAGTAGACTTGAATATAGATACCGATCCGGTACCGGCAGTATTTCTCCCATGCGAAAAGCACCTGTTAAAGGACTGGAATAATCTGTGTTCCTTCTATTATATGAGGCATGTGTACGTAACTGTCCCCACAGGAACCGATGTGAGCCAGCTTGTAAAGAAGCAGAAACTTCTGAACAATTCTGTCGGTCCAAAGCGAATTAAAAGTAAATATTATTTAGACGGCCATATGGTCGGATATGGAATGCAATATGAAAAGGAGATCCTTTCAGATTTCCTTCTCAACGCTTCTTTTTAGTTTTCGCCTGAGGCGGAGGACTTCTTTTCTTTCACGAAGTTCCTCTGCTTCTTCTGTATCTGTGAAACGCAATGTCTTCACAGCGAAATATTTCTCATCTTCTGTTTTTCGGATGCGGATCTTGCCTCTTATCAGTCCATGTTCTTCACAATTGGATATGCTGTAATAAACCTTTGGATTATTCATAAACCATCGGAGTTTGCGCTTTGCAGGCAGATGACAGACCGGACATCTGGTACTGGTCACCTCGCGGTCTTTCATGATTCGCTCTCTTGTGGCAAATTCTCTGGATACATATTTGTCATGATCCGGATAGGAAATATGTATCTCGTCTTTTTTCTTCTTTGGATTCTGGTAAACATCCAGTGACGGATGATTGATGATGATTATGTTATTTATTTTCTCCAGGACTTTCGCTGTATACCAGGCATCTGCAAGCGCCCGGTGAAATCCCCTGGATTTCTCTATTTTCAGCTCATCGATCGCATGCTCCAATGCACACCTGTGTGTACCGTCATCATAACTGATACTGTATAGTTTCTGCACATCATAATAGGTCACAGGTCCGGGAAGCAGATCCAGCAGGCCATAGAACTTCATATTTCTCTGAAGTTCCATCACGTCCTGATTTCCCCAGGTAAAAAAGTACCAGTCTTCTCCGCACCAGTCAATAAATTCCCTGACTGCCTGCTCAAAGGGCACTCCTTTCATAAGATCTTTATAATCTACATGAATTACCTCATGGATGCTGTCATGAATCCATTTATAGACCTGTGGTTTGATCAGTCGGTGAAAATGATCCGTTATTTCTTTTTTGCTGTTTACTTTTACAGCCCCAATCTCGATAATCTCAAATGGAAGCCTGTCGTTACGTGTTTTCTTTCCCGAAGGATTCTGATTCCATTCCAGGTCAAAGACAATATAGTTCATTCATCCGGTCCTTTTTGTTTATTACTTTTTCGCATTTATTTTCCACTGCTGATAGACATATTATTTCACAATCTTCAGTTCATACTGTCTGGTTCCCAGACCAATCTTCTCTGCCTGATCCAGTGTTGCCTGCCATTCAATGTTCGGGTTGGAATCTTTGAAATGGTCGTGGTGGCAATGCCAGTCAGGTTTTGCCAGGTGTTCTCCAAGCTGGCTGTTCTCGATCGGAGTTGCTTTCAGACAGGCATCTGCGCAGGCCTGGTCCAGAGCAACCGGGTCAAAGCTTGCAAACATTCCGATATCAGGAAGAATTGGTGCATCATTTTCGCCATGGCAGTCACAGTTCGGGCTGATATCCTGAACAAGCGCTACATGGAAATGCGGACGGCCATGACAGACTGCCTGTGCATATTCTGCCATCTTACGGTCGAGAAGTTCATTTGCACTGCTGTTTGGATTGTATACTGCATCAAAACCGCAGGCTCCGATACAACGGCCGCAGCCTTTACATTTATCATAATCAATGACTGCTTTTTTATTCGGATATGTAATCGCATCACTTCCGCACTCTTTCGCGCAGCGACGGCATCCGCGACAGAGTTCTTCATTTACTGCAGGTTTTCCGCTGGCATGCTGTTTCATCTTACCTGCGCGGCTTCCGCATCCCATTCCGATATTCTTCAGTGCACCGCCGAAGCCGGTTGCTTCATGTCCTTTGAAGTGGCTTAAGCTGATAAAAATATCTGCATCCATGATCGCATGTCCGATCAGTGCAGTCTGACAATATTCACCGTTAACTACCGGTACTTCTACTTCGTCTGTACCGCGTAAGCCATCACCGATGATGATCTGGCATCCTGTTGAAATGCTGTTAAATCCGTTGAGATTTGCGCACTCCAGATGCTCCAGTGCATTCTTGCGGCTTCCCGGATAAAGAGTGTTGCAGTCTGTGAGGAACGGAAGTCCTCCCTGCTCTTTACAGAGATCAGCTACTGCTTTTGCGTAATTTGGGCGCAGGAAAGCCAGATTGCCAAGTTCTCCGAAATGCATTTTAATAGCCACGAATTTTCCATCCATATCAATGTCTTTGATTCCGGCTGTAACGCAGAGTTTCTTCAGTTTATCAAGCTGGCTGGTGCCAACCGGACATCTGAAATCAGTAAAATAAACGGTTGATTTTTCCATCGTTTTTCCTCCTGTTTTTATTGATCAAAATTTGATTTTCTTTTTTATTTTATCACAAGATGCAGGTTCTTTTCGAGATATTTTTTTGCTTACATCTGTTCGTAAAATTTTGTCACCTTTTTGTATTCTGCAGGCAAAGTGATCTGCTCTACCACAACATCTCCATCTTCTGCATTGTGGTAACGGTAAATGTAAACGCCCTCCTGGATCTCATCTCCTTCGATCAGAGAAACTGCCAGATATCCCTGTCCTTCAAATTCAAAGGTATCCATGATCGCAAAATCCCGTTCTGTTCCGTCAGATACCGGGATGCTGATTACTTCATATTCTTCCATAGTATGTTTTCCTCTCATTCATAAGCAGTCTTATTCTTATTTTCGCTGTTTTTTATTGTAGCAAAGAGTGTTAATTATATCAATCCTATTTAACCGAATCAAGTAAGTCGTTACTGTTCACTCCGTTCACAGTAACAGTAAGGCCCCTGCGGGTTACAAAAAGAAAGACTGCACCTCCAATGAGCACAGCCTTTCCGGTTTGGTATATTTTATTCAGTTCTGCTTACAATTGCTTATGCCATGATCGGTTTTAATGCTTCTGCAAGCTTCTCTTTCTCAGCTTCTGCCTCTTCCAGGTTCTTTCCGAGAGTTGTGTAATAAATCTTGATCTTTGGTTCTGTTCCGGATGGGCGGACAACTACTGTCTCGCCGTTATCCAGCTTGTAGATCAGTACGTTTGCTGCAGGAAGTCCTGTTTCTTCCGGTTTCTGGTAATCTGTTACTTTTACGATAGTATGACCTGCAATCTCTGTGAGAGGTTTGTCACGAAGTCCCTGCATCAGAGCTGACATCTTATCCATTCCGCTTAATCCCGGGAATTCAAAGCTGTCTACTTTATTCAGGTAACGTCCGTACTGTGCATAAATCTCTTCCATTCTCTGTTTCAGGGAACTTCCGATGCTTCTGTAATATGCAGCCATTTCACAGATCAGCATAGATCCGATAACAGCATCCTTGTCACGTACATATGGTCCTGCAAGGTATCCGTAGCTCTCTTCAAATCCGAAGATAAATCTGTCTACTTCATCTGCTGCTTCAAGCTGTGCGATCTGATCGCCGATCCACTTGAATCCTGTAAGTACGCTTCTGAGTTCTACTCCATAGTGCTCTGCCACTGCATCTGCAAGTGGTGTGGAAACAATGGATTTCACTGCTACCGGGTTCTTTGGCATTGTACCTTTTTCGATACGGCCTGCACAGATATAGTCAAGAAGGAGTACACCTACCTCGTTACCTGTTACCAGTTCATAGGAACCATCCGGGCATTTCATTGCAATACCAACACGGTCTGCATCCGGGTCAGTTGCAAGCATTAAGTCTGCACCTGTTTCTTTTGCGAGGTTTAATCCAAGCTCCAGAGCTGCAAAGATTTCCGGGTTCGGATAGCTGCAGGTTGTGAAGTATCCGTTCGGATATTCCTGTTCCGGAACGATTGTGATATCTGTGATTCCGATATCTTTTAATACCTGAGTTACAGGTACAAGTCCTGATCCGTTTAACGGGCTGTAAACCAGTTTCAGTCCTGCTGTCTTGCAGAGACCCGGACGAACCTGACGGGATTCGATAGCTTCATAGAGAGCCTGCTTGCAGTCATCTCCTACAAAACGGATCTTTCCCTGTTCTACACCTTCTGCGAAGGACATATATTTCGCACCTGTAAGTACGTCTGTTTTCTGGATCTCTTCATATACAATGGCAGCTGCATCGTCTGTCATCTGGCATCCGTCAGGACCGTATGCTTTGTATCCGTTGTACTTAGCCGGGTTGTGGGATGCTGTTACCATAATACCTGCATTGCATTCATAGTAACGTGTTGCAAAGGAAAGTGCAGGTACAGGCATCAGTGCGTCATAAATTCTGACATTGATATCATTTGCCGCCAGTACGCCTGCTGCTGTTTTTGCAAATACATCACTCTTGAGACGGCTGTCATAGCTGATGGCTACTGTCTGATTACCGCCCTGTGTTTTTACCCAGTTCGCAAGTCCCTGTGTTGCCTGGCGAACTACATAAATATTCATACGGTTGGTTCCGGCTCCAAGTACTCCGCGAAGTCCGGCAGTTCCGAATTTCAGCGCTACTGCGAAACGATCTTTGATCTCTTCGTCATTTCCTTCGATTTTGGATAATTCCGGATTAAGATCCGCATCCTGCAGATCTGCTGCCAACCAACGTTTGTATTCTTCCTGATACATTTTGACCACTCCTGCCTTATTTTTTAGATTTTTTAAGATATTTCCATAATATCATAAATCAGACAAATCAGCAACAAGACAGCGAGATTTCAATCAAATTTTAAAAATTACTTTCTTTTCTGTTTGTCCGCTCTCTGCAGGCGTTTCCTATATTGGTCAGGCAGAGCACTGTGGTGATCAGGAAAAGTCCGGGGATCAGAATGATCCACCAGGAACCTGTCATTAATGCCTTATCTGACAGAGACAGCATACTTCCCCATGTGATAACCTCTATGGGAAGTCCAATGCCCATAAAGCTTAAAGTAGCTTCAGAGATCATTGCAGTTCTTACATTCATGACTACCATAAACATAATGGATGAGAAAAAGTTCGGCACCAGATGCTTCCACAAAATACGGAAGAATCCCGCTCCCATACATCTTGCAGCGATGATATACTCACTGTTTCGTATCTGCCGTACCTCTGTGCGTACTACTTTCGCAATACTGGTCCAGCTGGTCACACCGATCACAAAGGACAGACTCAGGATATTTGCATCTCCCATAATAGCCTGCAGCAAAATGATCAGGAGCAGAGTTGGTATACTTAAGAATATTTCTGTAAATCTCATGATCAGTTCATCAAGCCAGGCAGGTGCCACTCCACTAAAGGCACCGACTACCACTGCAATAAAAGTAGAAATAACTGTGGCTAATCCACCGATCAGGATCGAGATTCTTCCTCCATACCAAATCATGGAAAAAATATCCCTTCCCATAGTATCTGTTCCAAAAAGGAACTCCCTGTCAGGAGCTTTATTATAGTTTAACAGATCCATATAAGCAGGATCCTTTGTCATGATCAGTTCCGCACACAGGCAGCCCAGTACGATAAGAATCAGGATTGCTGCTGAAACAACGGGTTTTCCCTGATACCACTTTTTCTTTGATTTGGGAATTACGGTTTCTGTCTTTCTGTTTCCTGCCAGTTCAAATAAATGATTGGTCATCCTTCTACTACCTCCGATTTCTCGGTTATTACTTCATCCTTCATACGGGGATCTATCTGTTCATTAATAGTCTGACTGACGATATTACAGAAAATAACCAGGATTCCTGACATCATACAAAGCAGCATCAGCAGATTGTAATCATGATATCTGGCACTCTCATAGGACAGAGCTCCGATTCCGGGATAAGAGAATACACTTTCTACCACATAGGTTCCTCCAAGTACATGGGGGACTGCAATGGCCATAATACTCAGATAAGCAGGCATTACATTTCGGACACAATGTCTGAACATAAGCTTTTTCTTATCCAGGCCTTTTGCCTTTGCCAAAAGTACATAATCTGCGCGAACCTCTTCAAGGATCTTATTTCGGATCATGTAAGCATAATACCATAAATGCTCCATGACCACGATGGTCAGAGGCATGATCAGATGCAGCACTCTGTCACCGATATCTCCTGCATTTCCTGTACTGTAAGCTCCACTGCTTGGCAGGATCTTAAGATTTACAGAAAAAACAAGGATCAGGACCAGAGCCATCCAGAACTCAGGAATACAACTGGATATGGTTCCCAGCTTACACAGGATCCGGTCTGCCAGCCGGTTTTCGTACCAGGCACACAGGATTCCCAGGAGCAAGGCTCCGGCAAACATAATGATAAATCCGATTCCTCCAAGTACAAGTGTATTGCCAATACGGCCGCCGATCACTTCTACCACATCCTGTTTATATTTAAATGAAATTCCAAATTCTCCATGAAAGGCATTTTTTACCCACTTTACATACTGCACAGAAATTGGTTCGTTCAATCCCAGTTTCTCCATAGCCCATTCACGTTCTTCTGGACTCATCTTCTCTGTACGGTCGCCATAGTAAGAAATCAGAGGATCTCCAGGCGCCAGACGTGCTACATAAAATACAGCTACAGACAGTATAAATACTGAGATCAGAAATATCAGGCATTTTTTACCATAGTAGACTAACTTTTTTTGTCTCATTATATACTGCCCCCCTTTCCTTCAGCCGGAAGCATTGCAAAATGTCCGGGTGACACTTCTGTCCACACGCTGTTTTCCATTCCTTCGCCATCATAGTACTGCAGAACTCTTTTTCTCTCCCTAATCGGGTCAGGAACAGGAATTGCAGACAGCAATGTTTTTGTATAAGGATGCACCGGATTGGAATACAATTCTTCTGATGGCGCCAGTTCTACCAGTTTTCCATGATACATAACTCCCACACGGTCACAGAGATACTCAACCATAGCCAGATCATGAGCTATAAACAGAAATGTAAATCCATGCTCCTCCTGCAGATGACGGAACAGATTGACGATCTGTGCCTGTATGGACACATCCAGGGAAGCTATCGGTTCATCAGCCACCAGAAATTCCGGTTCCATACACAGAGATCTGGCTATGGCCACTCGCTGTCTCTGTCCCCCTGATAATTCAGATGGATAACGATCCAGGAAACTGTTCTCAAGTCCTACATATTCCATCTGAAAAGCAGCTTCCTTCACAAAGCTTCCTCTCGGAGGTGTGATATGCTGGATTCTCATTGGTTCCGTAATAATATCTGACACCTTCATTTTCTGGTTCAGACTGGATGCGGAATCCTGGAATATCATCTGGCGGCGGGTCTGCAGCATTTTTTTATGCTTTTTGAATTCCTTTTTGTCGCAGATATTTACATCTTTATACCAGATTTCTCCCTGAGCCGGCTGATATATATTCATCAGACATCTGGCAACTGTGGACTTTCCTGAACCAGATTCCCCTACCAGACCAAAGATCTCACCTTTATGGATCTGAAATGAGACATCATCTACAGCCTTTACCTTGATCTTTTTTGTCAGATGAAACTGCTGAGTCAGATGCCTGACATCCAATAAAATTTCTTTACTCATGGACGATTCCTCCCACAGGTGATTTGATCTGCGGTGCTCTTGGATCCAGCAGCCAGGTTGCCGCATAATGAGTATCTGTTATCTTAAACATAGGCGGCATTTCTTCATAATCAATATTCAGGGCATATTCGTTTCTACATGCAAAAGCATCACCTTTCGGCGGATCTATCAAAGCAGGAGGCATGCCGGGGATAGTGTACAGGCTTTCTTTTCCATTTGCAAATGCAGGCAGTGATCTCATCAGCCCCCATGTATATGGATGTCTGGGATCATAATACACTTCCTCTGCTGTACCGATCTCTACGATCTTGCCTGCATACATGACTGCTACTCTGTCTGCCACACGTGCAACCACTCCCAGATCATGGGATACCAGTATGGTAGCTGTTCCAAGCTTCATCTGTATTTCCCGCAGAAGATCCAGAATCTGTGCCTGTATGGTCACATCCAGTGCAGTAGTTGGTTCATCTGCAAATAAAATATCCGGATCTGCAGCCAGAGCGATGGCCATCACACATCTCTGACGCATTCCTCCGGAAAACTGCCAGGGATACTGATGATATCGTTCCTTTGGATGGGAGATACCTACCAGTTCCATAAGCTCCAGAACCTTCTTATTTACCTGTTCCTTCGTGTAGTTCTTATTGTGAATCACCACTGCTTCCCCAATCTGTTTTCCAATTTTAATAGTTGGATTCAGGGATGTCATAGGATCCTGAAAGATCATAGAAAAAACTCTTCCACGCAGTTTCTGCATCTCCTTTTCCCTGTAACAGGTGATATCCTGTCCGTTCACACAGATGCTTCCCTCTTTAATCTTTGCACTTGGAGGCAAAAGCTTCATGATACTTTTGCAAAGCACACTCTTCCCGCATCCGGATTCTCCAACTATGGCCAGCACCTCTCCCCTTTTTAATGAAAAAGACACATCTCTTACTGCCTGGACTTCTCCGGCAGGACCGTCAATGCTGACTGAAAGATTTTTAACCTCTAATAAATGTTCCATTTTTAATCCTTTTTCCGCTCGTGTAAAAAGGGGGCACCTTTAGTGCCCCCGTCACAACCTTTATCTTTTTATTCAATAGTCCAGTCTGCTACATTCCAGAAGATTCCAACTCCATGATGTCCCATAATTGTATCAGGATCAATTCCTTTAATATTGCTGTCAGCAACATAGTTGGCATCAATATAGCAGATCATTGCATAAGCCGGATCCTCTGCCAGAGCTTTCTGGAAATTAGCATAGGCTTCTGCACGAACTTCCGGATCAGCTGACTGTCTTGCTTCTGTCAGATACTTGTCAACGTCTGCATTAGAATAGCCGGAGTAGTTTGCTCCCTTATCTGTTCCGAATACTTTGTATGTATGGTCGTCAGCGTCAAATGGGCTTCCCCATCCGATCAGGAATGCCATCTGTCCTGCCCAGTCTGTCTGTGCAGGGATCTCTACTGATACATCCATGCCGATCTCTTTCAGTTCCTGTGCTGCGATCTGAGCCATATCAATACGTACCTGATCTCCTGCACTTACGCTGATTACAAATCCCACTTTTTCGCCGTCACGATAATAGAATCCGTCATCACCCATCTCGCATCCTGCAGCTTCCAGAATTTCTTTTGCTTTTTCAGGATTGTAATCATAATGCTCTACATCTTCATAATTGTAGATATTTCTCTGAAGAGGTCCATAAGCCGGCATTCCCTGTCCAAGGATAACTGCGTCGATGATCGCCTGACGGTCAAGCCCATAGCATACTGCCGGAATCAGATCACGGTTTTTCTGCCAGTATTCATTTCCAAAATTAAACATGATTCCACGATAGTCAGAAGTCTTCATATCGTAGCATGTATATGCCTCATCATCTGCAAAAGCAGCTGCATCCTTTGGTGTTAATAATGCCAGATCAAGTTCTCCGGATTTTAACTGGAGTGCTTTCGCATTGTCATCCGGTACGATCTTGAATACAATTTTATCGATGGAAGGCTCACCCTTGAAATAATCTTCATTCTTAACCAGTGTGATCGCCTGTCCCTCATCCCAGGATTCAATCTTGTATGGACCTGTTCCTACCGGATTACGGAAGAAATCAGAGGTCTGCATATCTTCTCCCTCAAGCAGATGCTTAGGAAGAACTGCCATTGTCATATAGTCAAGGAATGCAACGTTTTTGTCCTCAAGCTTGAACGCAACCGTATGATCATCAATAACATTGATTTCCTCTACATCCTCGTAGTTGGGTGCATTCTCAGAACCGTTTTCCGGATCCATGATCGCTTCAATAGTAAATTTAACATCCTCTGCTGTCACAGGTTCGCCGTCCTGCCACTTGGCATCTTCTGCCATATGGAATGTATAAGTATTGGTTTCATCATCAAAATCCCAGCTCTCTGCCAGTCCCGGAACTACCTGATTATCTCCGTCATGTGCAGTTAAACCGTTGAAGATCAGAATATTGATCTCTCCATGTTCATCCATAGCAGGATTGATCCTGGTATAATCTCCGCTTCCGTATACCAGTGTTGTTTCTTTCTCTGCCAGTACAGGCACTGTTGTTCCGGCACTGACCAGTGATACAGTCAGAAGCACTCCGGCCATTGTTAATAAACCCTTTTTCATTTCATGTTCCCTCGCTTTTTCTTTATTGGTAACTGGCTTTTATGATATCAGACAATTCTGACATCAGTAAGCCCTGCGGGGGGATATTGACATATTCCTTTTTGTGCCTTATATATGCCATATATGGCATACCTGCAGCCGTATCATTACTCTCCATCGCAGTGCGATCCTGCCCGGAGTGTTATTTATGTTATAGGAACATTACAGAGTAATTTCCTATAATATAAATAACACTCCGCCTTTAGTATTTCACTAAAAGCGAAGTGTCCTGATATTAATATAATTTTGCACCAGCCGGAATATGATCATCTACCATCAGAAGATGAAGTTTTTCTTCGCCCTCTTCTTCATGGATTGCACTAAGTAACATTCCACAAGATTCAATTCCCATCATTGCTCTAGGTGGCAGATTTGTGATAGCTATAAGTGTCTTACCTACCAGTTCTTCTGGTTCGTAGAATGCGTGAATACCGCTTAAAATGGTACGTTCTACGCCTGTTCCATCATCCAGAGTAAACTGTAAAAGTTTCTTTGACTTCGGCACTGCGACACACTCTTTTACCTTTACTGCACGGAAATCGGACTTGCTGAAAGTCTCAAAATCTACCTCATCTTTGAACAATGGTTCGATTTCTACCTTTGAAAAATCAATCTTCTCAACTGGCTTTTCTGAAACTGTTTTAGCCTGCGCAACGTTGTTTGCTTCGTTCTTAGCAGCGCCCTGGGACTTCATTGTCGGGAACAGCAGTACGTCACGGATTGCCTGGCTGTCTGTAAGCAGCATAACCAGACGGTCGATTCCGTATCCGATACCACCTGTAGGCGGCATACCGATCTCCAGTGCATTCAGGAAGTCTTCATCTGTGTGGTTCGCTTCCTCATCTCCTGCGTCAGCAAGAGCATCCTGTGCTTTGAAACGCTCTCTCTGGTCAATCGGGTCATTGAGCTCGGAATATGCGTTACACATTTCCCATGTATTAATGAACAGCTCGAAACGCTCTACCTTATTCGGATCAGAAGGTTTCTTCTTTGTCAGCGGAGAAATCTCGATCGGATGATCCATGATAAAGGTTGGCTGGATCAGTTCTTTTTCACAGTATTCCTCGAAGAACAGGTTGATGATATCACCCTTCTTATGACGTTCTTCATATTCAATATGATGCTCATCTGCAAGCTTCTTAGCTGCTTCATCATCTGCAACTTCATCAAAGTCAATTCCTGCATATTTCTTGATCGCATCATTCATGGTCAGACGTTCAAAAGGTTTGCTGAGGTCGATCTCGATACCATTGTAGGAAATCTTCGCAGAACCACAAACCTTCTCTGCCAGATAACGGAACATAGACTCAGTCAGTTCCATCATGCCTTCATAATCTGTATATGCCTGATAAAGCTCCATCAGAGTAAACTCCGGATTATGACGGGTATCTACACCTTCATTACGGAATACACGTCCGATCTCATAAACTCTCTCAAGACCACCAACGATCAGTCTCTTCAGATAAAGCTCAAGAGAAATACGAAGCTTAACATCTTCGTTCAGTGCATTATAATGAGTTTCAAACGGTCTTGCTGCAGCACCGCCTGCATTTGCAACCAGCATCGGAGTTTCCACTTCCATGAAGTCACGGTCTGCAAGGAAGTTACGGATTTCTTTCAGAATCTGGGAACGTTTGATAAATACGTTCTTGCTGTCCTGATTCATGATAAGGTCTACATATCTCTGACGATAACGAGTATCTGTATCTGTCAGTCCGTGGAATTTCTCCGGAAGGATCTGTAAACTCTTGGTTAACATCGTCATTTTTTCAGCGTGAATAGAGATCTCGCCTGTTCTTGTTCTGAAAGCAAAGCCTTCCAGACCGAAGATATCTCCAATGTCGGATTTCTTGAAATCTGCATAAGATTCTTCTCCGATAGCATCTCTTGCCACATAGACCTGGATATTTCCCTGCAGGTCCTGAATATTACAGAAAGAAGCTTTTCCCATGACACGCTTGAACATCATACGGCCGGCGATCGCAACGTGGATCGGGCTCGCATCCATGATTTCTCTTCTTTCTTCATAGTCCTTCTTGAGGACTTCTCTTGCCTGTGCTTCATCAAGACCTTCTACATCCGGAGTCTTGCGGTCTTTTAAAATCTCTGCCTCATGTGCTTCATAGAGATTCTTCACCTCAAGTGAATGATGTGTCTGGTCAAATTTTGTGATCTGAAACGGGTCCTTTCCATTTGCCTGCAGGTCTGCAAGCTTTTCACGACGAACCTTCAGCAGCTGGTTTGTATCCTGCTTCTTCTGCTCTGCCACTTCTTTGGCCTCCTTCTGTTCTTTTGATTATTTATACGTTTCTCTGGATTTCCAGAACTTTATATTTCATAATACCCATCGGCATCTCAACTTCTACAACATCACCTGTGTGTGCACCGATCAGTGCTTTACCTACAGGAGATTCGTTGGAAATCTTACCTTCCAGGCTGTTTGCCTCTGTAGAACCGACAAGTTTTAATTCCATCTCTTCTTCAAATTCGTAATCATATACTTTTACTTTGCAGCCAACGCTGATTCTGTCAAGGTCCACTTCATCCTCAACTACAACCTCTGCGTTCTTAAGGATCTTCTCGATTTCTTCGATTCTTGCTTCGATATCTCTCTGCTCATCCTTTGCAGCATCATACTCCGCATTCTCGGACAGGTCACCCTGCTCTCTTGCTTCTTTGATTTTTTCTGCAACTTCTTTTCTTTTTACTACTTTTAAATCATGCAGTTCATCTTCAAGACTTTTGAGACCTGCATATGTCAATAAATTCTTCTTTTCTTCCATAATCCTTACACCCTTTCAAAATAGCCGGATACTCATTGGATATACTCTCCCAGAATCATCATACCGCAAAAAGGGCAGACTTATTCTAGGATATTCACAATTCCTGTATTATACCGAAATCTATATGCCTTGTCAAGGACAAAAAAGGCTGGAAATCCGCGATTAACCGCGAAAATCCAGCAATTTTTCAAGTTCTTCATAACTGCTTACGAGATTAGAGTCCCGGCGCAATCCTGCACTGTGTTTCATACCGGCTGTATACCATGCAATGTGCTTACGCATCTCACGAATTCCGGTAAATTCTCCCTTCAGTTCAATCTGCATTCTCGTATGACGAAGAATCATCTCTTTGATTTCTTCCCATGACGGCCTCGGAAGTAATTCCCCGGTTGTAAAATAATGGTTCATTTCCCGGAAAATCCATGGATTTCCTCTTACCGCACGTCCGATCATCACGCCGTCACAACCCGTTTCTCTGACAAGTTTTTCTGCTTTTTTCGGCGAATCCACATCACCATTTCCAATAACCGGAATCGAAACCGCCTCTTTGATCCTGCGGATCGTATCCCAGTCTGCTTCCCCTGCATAGTACTGCTGCCGTGTCCTGCCATGGACTGCTACAGCTGCTGCGCCGGGATCCTCGATGATCTTCGCAATTTCTACCGGATCCACCGGATATCCCTCAAAACCAATACGGATTTTGGCTGTCACCGGCTTTTTTACCGCATGAGAAACCTGCGTCACAATCTCACGAATCAGCTCCGGATTCTTGAGAAGCGCAGAGCCCTCGCCATTGTTGACTACTTTCGGCACCGGGCAGCCCATGTTGATATCCAGTATGTCAAACGGCTGTTCTTCAATACTCTTTGCCACCTCTGCCATCAGATCCGGTTCGCTTCCAAAAATCTGCATGGACACCGGATGCTCCGAAGGATCGATCTGCATCAGCGAAATCGTATTTTTATTATGGAAAGAAATTGCCTTCGCACTGACCATCTCCGTACAGAGAAGTCCTGCTCCTTGCTCTTTGCAAAGCATACGAAACGGAAGATCTGTCACACCGGCCATCGGCGCAAGGATAAACGGATTTTCCATCTCAACTGAACCGATTTTCCACTTCATCTCCATAAATCAGTTCCCTTTATCCACATTTTCCCCATCGTCTTCAATTGTTTCGCCGAGGAAAAATACCCGATAATACATTTCCAGAGATTCCAGAAGTTCTCTCTTCTCAGTCTGCAGTTTTTTGATTCGGAGAACACTGCCGATTTCATCATACATTGCATCAGCATCGAGAGCTTCTGTCTTGAACTGAAGGCTTCCGTTCTCATCAAACTCCAACGTCAGGATACCTCCAATCTCTTCTGTATAAAGCACGCACATAATGTGCAGTTCCTGCTTTACAGATTCCGGCAGAGCATCAAAATCCTGATTAAAATAATATTTCTGCTCATAGGCGCTTGCACCGCAGAGCACAACATTTTCCTGATACATAAAAAATAACTCCTTATATTATACTTGCTCACACATAACTGTACAGTCCACGCACAGACACCTCACCGGAACACACCTTGCGGATTCTGCCATCTGCTACCCGCACCAGAAGTTCTCCTTCGCGGTCAATACCAAGTGCCACGCCCTCGTACGGATCCAGTTTATCCAGAATTCTCACCGGCTGGCATTTATTTGCAAGCATCATATTGTAATCATCGATCATCAGTGAAAGATCACAGGTCTGTACAAATTTCTCGTAGTTCTTTTCAAATTTGCCCATAACAAGGCCGATCAGAAGATTTCTGTCGTAAGTCTTCCCTGTTTCCAGATAAAGAGAAGTTGCTTTATCTTTGAGGTCTTCCTGAATTTCTGCCAGATTGACATTGATTCCGACTCCGATCACAACTTCCCGGATCTTCCCTTCCTCAATCCCCATCTCTGTCAGAATTCCACAGATTTTCTTCCTTGAAACTACAACATCATTCGGCCATTTAATAGAAACGTCCACCCCCAGTTCTTTGACCGCCTGCGCCACACTCAATCCCATGACAAGTGTCAGCATGGATGCAAAACGCGGCTCAAAGTCCGGTCTCAGAAGGATCGACATCATAATCGAATTCCCCTCCGGCACAACCCATCTGCGTCCGAGTCTTCCCTTACCGGCAGACTGGAATTCTGCAACCGCCAGTGTCCCATGTACGGCATCTTCTTTTGAGAGGCGCTTGCACCATTCATTCGTAGAATCGATTTCTTTTGCAAAATGGACGGTTTTGCCCGCCCATTCTGTGTGTATTTCATTTGAAATTGTATCGGTATTATAAGGTATTACGCTCATTTTGTCTCCGGCTCTCCAAGAGTAGCTACCATCACTGCTTTGATCGTGTGCATACGGTTTTCTGCCTCATCAAATACATGTGACTGTGCAGATTCAAATACTTCATCAGTAACTTCCATATCCGTCAGGTTGAAGCGCTCTCCCATTTCTTTGCCGATCTTTGTCTTGAGATCATGGAATGCCGGCAGGCAGTGAAGGAAGATTGCCTTTTCTCCTGCATTTTTCATAACTGCAGATGTTACTTTGTATGGTGTCAGATCTTTGATACGCTCTTCCCATACTTCGTCCGGCTCACCCATGGATACCCATACATCCGTACAGATAACGTCTGCATCTTTGGTTCCGGCCTTGACATCTTCGGTCAGTGTGATGCTTCCGCCGCTCTCTTTTGCATAGTCCTGGCATTCCTCAACCAGTGCTGCGTTCGGAAAATATTTTTCCGGTGCACATGCTACGAAATGCATACCGAGTTTTGCACATGCGATCATCAGAGAATTACCCATGTTGTAACGTGCATCGCCCATGTATACCAGTTTCACACCTTTCAGATGTCCGAGGTGTTCACGGATCGTCAGCATATCAGCAAGCATCTGTGTCGGGTGGTATTCGTTCGTCAGGCCGTTCCATACCGGAACCCCTGCATATCTTGCCAGTTCTTCCACAATTTCCTGTCCAAATCCACGATACTCGATACCTTCAAACATTCTGCCCAGTACGCGTGCGGTGTCGCGGATGCTCTCTTTTTTGCCGATCTGAGAACCTGAAGGATCCAGATAAGTCGTTCCCATGCCAAGGTCATGTGCTGCCACTTCAAATGCACAGCGTGTTCTCGTGCTGGTCTTTTCGAAGATCAGAGCCACATTTTTTCCTCTTAAGGTGTCAACCGGGATTCCTTTTTTCTTTTTTTCTTTCAGTTCTGCTGCCAGATCGACCAGATAAATGATTTCCTCTGCCGTGAAATCTTTTAAAGTCAGAAAATTGCGTCCTTTTAAATCCATTTTTTTATCCTCCATATTCGTTTTCAAACCATTTCATTTTTCATAAATTCAAAAATGGCCTATACTTTCTTTTAAACCGGATCTGCTGTTTCTTTTTTCTCGGTTTTTACAGTCTCTGCAAGTGCTGTCAATGTGCCGGCAACATTCTGCAGTTCCGATGGTATGATGATCTTGGTTGCTTTGCCGTCTGCCACTTTTGTCAGTGCTTCAAAGCTCTTCAGTGCCAGAACGGTTTCATCTGCTCCTGCATCTTTTAAGAAACGAAGACCGTCCGCATTTGCTTTCTGAACCTTCAGGATCGCTTCTGCCTGACCTTCGGCTTCGCGGATCATCTTTTCCTTCTGTGCTTCTGCTCTCAGGATTGCTGCGGTTTTTTCTGCCTCTGCATCCAGGATTGCAGATTCCTTTTTGCCTTCTGCCACAAGCACGGTAGATTTTTTCTCACCTTCTGCACGCAGGATCGCTTCTCTTCGCTCACGCTCTGCTTTCATCTGCTTCTCCATCGCATCCTGGATTGCAGCCGGCGGAATGATGTTTTTCAGCTCCACACGGTTGACTTTAATGCCCCATGGATCCGTGGCAATATCAAGCGATGCACGCATTTTCGTGTTGATCGTCTCTCTGGATGTCAGAGTCTCATCCAGTTCCAGATCTCCGATGATGTTTCGAAGTGTCGTTGCGGTCAGGTTTTCAATGGCCATCAGCGGATTTACAACACCGTATGCGAACAGCTTCGGATCGGTAATCTGGAAAAATACGACCGTATCAATCTGCATCGTAACATTATCTTTTGTGATCACGGCCTGCGGTTCAAAATCTACAACCTGCTCTTTGAGTGATACTCTCTTTGCCACACGATCCAGAATCGGGATCTTAAAATGAATTCCAACACCCCACGTCTCTTTATATCCACCCAGACGTTCCAGAATATACGCATGTGCCTGTGGTACGATTCGGATATTTGCTGCCAGAATCAATATCACCAATACCAATAAAACTCCTAATACCATCAATCCCATCCTCTAGTCCTCCTTATACGGTTCTACAATCAATTTTACGCCGGAAATCCGG
>OGRC01000711.1_pt1 | contig 25879 bp, 33 predicted proteins | sample 1553431 | NCBI WGS metagenome assembly OGRC01 (sample SAMEA2580064, study PRJEB22360) | human gut metagenome | biome: human gut; feature: human-associated habitat; material: faeces | place: Denmark | collected 2008/2010
CAACACAGAGATATGGAAGTGACCATACGGACTATCTGTTGTATCATAAAGATATTCAGGGAAGTACTACAAGTCTTGTAAAAGAAGATGGAAGTGTTGATGCAACATACCAGTATACAGACTTTGGACAGACAACGATCAATGGAGATAACAAAGCAGAGAATGAGGTTTGTTATACGGGAGGAATCTATGATCAGAGTACAGGACTGTATTATCTGAATGCAAGGTATTATAATCCGGAAGATGGACGGTTTGTGACGGAGGATAGTTATAGGGGAGAAGTGGATGATCCTGATACAGGACACTTGTATGGTTATTGTGCTAATAATCCTGTGAATTATGTAGATCCTAGTGGACATTTTGCAATCGCTGTTCCATATTTAGTAAAATTGGTACTTGCTGGTGGAACAGTGATTTATGTATATTATTCTACATGGAAATGGCATAGTCCTAAGACAAGATACTCTGGAAGAAGAATTTCTCATAGAACTACTATTTTTAAGTGGATTGTAGCGAGAGCAATTAGGCATAGAATAAAAAAATATGCGCCACATGAAACTAATAAAACAAAAGCTAATAAAGAAAAGCATGAAAAAGGAGATGCTAGAAGAAATAGAGATCAAGGAGGCGAAAAGAAAAAGCAGAAAAAGGGGTGGAAATCTAGGAAGTAAAATTTAATATAATTGATGATGTTGATATGCATTATAATAGTGGAGGAATCAAGGTATGATTGATGAAGTGATAAAGATGAAACAAAATAAAAATATAGTCAGTATATTTTGTGATGAAACAGATTCGACTACATTTCTGGAAGGATATATTTATGCAGTTGGGGTACAGAAATTTTTAATAAAACATATAACACCACATGGTTTGGCAGATGGATATATTCTAAAAGAATTAGACAGTATTGTGCATTTGGAGACAGGAGGAAAATACGAAAGAAAAATAGAAAAATTATATCATAAAAAGAATCAAAAACATATCGATTTGGAGATAGATAAAAACAGTGATTTGGAAGATAATATACTTCAAATATGTATGAATAATGAATATATTACATCATTTGAGATGGTGGAAGATGATGAATGCCCAATTAAAGGAACAATAAAAGAATTAGACAGCAATAAAGTGATTGTTTCAAAGTTGACAGAAGACGGAGAAGAAGATGGAGAGGCAGTGTTAAAAAAAGAAAATATAGATACGATTTCTTTTTTGGGAGTAGATGAAGAAGATATAGAAATATTAAGGGGTGTGAATAGAAGTTTTTAATTGAAGAAAAAAATAGATATGCTAAATAATTATTGGAATCAGGTACAAAGCCTGATTCCAATACAATTTAAGAAAGAGAAAACTAATTATTATGAAAGTTAAAATATGGATAATAATGTTATTATTATTTATTAGTACATTTATAATGCAGACAATATGCAATATAAATTTGGGAAATACGAATCAAAGAATTTTAAAGAAGTCATTCTCAGTTCCAATAGATGCATTCTTTTGGAATCAGGCAATCATTGATGATAATGAAAATCTATATGTTGGAAATAATACTCTTGGAATAGTTCAGAAATTTGATAGAAATGGAAAATTTATAGAGAGTATCAATATCAAAGATGATATTTATATGATAAAAAGTGAGAAAGATAAAATTCATGTATATGCAGGTAAATTTGATAACATAGATTATCAAATATTACCGGATAAGATAATAACGAAAAAAATAAGTGATCAAGAAATGGATAATATAAACAGTGATAAAAGAGAAAAAGTAGCAGGGAATTTGTGAATCCATAATGGAAAAATAATTTTTCTAAAAGCTAGTTTATTTCCAATAGATCCTGAAATTATTGTCTGTATTGGTATAATAATGGAAGGGGTAATGTTTATAAAAAAATCAAGGAAATCATGTATTTAAGGATATTTGGATTATCATCAGCAGTCAGGATGGGCAGATTCAATTATAGAATAATAAAAGGTGGTGTTATATATGACAATGTTACAAGAAAAGGCAGTTCAAATGATACAAAATATGTCAGATGAAAATGTAGGTTTTTTAATAGAAATTATTCAAAGGCTGATACCTCAAAAAAACATATAGAGATTATTTATCAATCTCAATCGACTGATCCAAATAAAGAAAAAATGCAAGCATTTCAAGAACTTGTAGATACAAGAGATGATGTAAAGAAGTATTTACCAGATGATTTTGATCCAGATGCAGAATTAGAAGCTGCAAGAAAGGAGAAATAAGGTTGTATTGATTGATACAAATGTAATTATTGATTTTTTAATTGCAAGAGAACCTTTTTATAATTCTGCATTACAAGTTATAAAAAAGTGTGCTTCAGGAGAAGTTAATGGATATATAGCGTTCCATTCTTTACCTAATTTATGGTATATTCTTAGAAAAATTCCAGAAGAGACAAGACGTGAGTGGTTAGAAAAAATTTGTAAAATTTTGAATGTGACTTCTGCTACACATGAAGCTGTTATAAAAGCAATTAAAATGGAAAATTTTAAAGATTTTGAGGACTGTTTACAAGATCGTTGTGCTGAAAATGTAGCAGCAAATTATATTATAACACGGAATACAAAAGATTTTGAAACATCTATTGTTTCAGCTATTACGCCAGAGGAATGGCTAAAGAAATTTAAGTAGTGGTGAAACTTAATACGATAATGCGGACAATTGACCCGTTCATAAGAAGCTACGGCACCAAATGTGGTAATAAAGTTGATTTTAAAGAAGGTCGCTGGTAAATCGTACCTTCCTGAAAATACAGTATAGTAAAATAAAGGACGAAAACAATAAAAATTGATACATGATAGGTGGGGTATTATTGGAATTTTTAATAATACCCCTGAATTTTATATTGAAGTCAAATGTACAATTTACATTAGCATATATGGATGAACAAGTAGAATGGAAAGTAAAGAAACATATTGCACGATTTACATATCAACTAAAAAAATATAAGACAGGAAAACGTTTTGGAGGAAATTATATATATAAAATAAATCAGGAATCAGAATTATATAAACAGATTATAAATTTTTATGATTTAAATAGAAAGACTGTGGAATAGCAGCATTAGATGGAACGGGAGAACTGATGCTGTTACCCAAATTAGCAGAAGAATTGCAAAAAGAAGGTATTGATCAGAAATATTTTCAACCAGTTCTTAGTAAAAGTAAACATATATTACCCAAAGCGGAATAAAAGAATTGAAAGATATTAATTTAACATATGAATTTTTTGACGGATATCAGGAAATTCTCATCAGTAGAAAAGTGGCAGAGGTTATTAAAAAGAATGTTCCGGATGCGGAATTTTATCCTGTTTTCAAGGATACTACATATATAAAATAATTTAAAAAAAATATTGATAAAAATACAACAATTTGATAAAATATGAAATAGGTGTTACTTCACATTGACGTGAATGGCGGTTTGCTTCCTGCGGGGAGTTCTAGCCCCAAGAAAGCATGATACCAAGACAGAAAAATGATCGCCTAACCTGGTAAAGTGGCGATCATTTCAAAACACTTAAATATCAGGCAAACCGTCATCGGTAGCACCTTTCTTTATTAATATATTAACATTATAATTATTTTATGTCAATGAAAATCATATTATGAACATCGATAAATCCAAGGAAAGAAAAATTTGATTATCATAAGCAGAAATAGAAAATTAAAGAAGGAGCTGTCATGGGAATCTATTTAAATCCAGGAAATGAAAAATTCTATAGATCAATAAACTCAGAAATTTATGTGGATAAGACAGGATTAATCGGATATACAAACAAGATACTGAATACAATGCAGCAAAACGTCTGAGTTAGCAGACCTCGTCGTTTCGGAAAGACTATGGCAGCAGATATGTTGACAGCTTATTATAGTTTGGGGTGTGATTCAAAGAAATTATTTCAAGGATTAGAGATTGCTGAAGATCCAGATTTTGAGAAGCATTTGAATAAATATAATACAATATTTATCAATGTTCAGGAATTTCTAAGCAGAACTAACGGCACAAACAAATTAACTGATAGAATTCAAAAGATCGTACTTCAAGATATTCAGAACGAATATCCAGAGATTGATTATTTTGACAAAGATGATCTGTCAGAATCTATGCAGGATGTTTACGAAGAAACTTCGTAAGAACAAACGTAGAAGGAACCGTTGTACTGTTAGATGCAGCAAAAAAATATGGTGTAAAACGTTACCATCAGGTATCCACAGATGAAGTATACGGAGATCTTCCATTAGACCGCCCAGACTTATTCTTCACAGAGACAACACCACTGCACACATCAAGCCCATACAGCAGTTCTAAAGCAAGCGCAGACTTATTTGTATTAGCTTACCACAGAACATTTGGACTTCCTGTGACAATCTCAAGATGCTCAAACAACTATGGACCATATCATTTCCCAGAGAAACTGATCCCATTAATGATCAGCCGAGCATTAGCAGACGAAGAACTTCCAGTATACGGAAAAGGTGAAAATGTCCGTGACTGGTTACACGTATCAGACCACTGCGAAGCTATTGACCTGATCATTCATAAAGGAAAAGTCGGAGAAGTTTACAACGTAGGTGGACATAACGAACGTACAAACTTAGAAGTTGTAAAGACAATCTTAAAAGCATTAGACAAACCAGAAAGCCTGATCAAATTTGTCACAGACCGTCCAGGACATGACATGCGTTACGCGATCGACCCAACAAAATTAGAGACAGAACTTGGATGGAAACCAAAATACAACTTCGACACAGGAATCGCACAGACCATTGAATGGTACTTAAATAACAAAGAATGGTGGCAGAACATTTTATCTGGAGAGTACGCAAACTATTTTGATAAGATGTACGGAAACCGTTTATAGGAGAACTGTATGAGAGTACAGAAGAAGACAAAACGAGAGTTATACTGGGGGATAACACTCGTTTTGATGATTTTAATTTTTTCATTTTCCGCAAAAAATGGGACATCCTCTGCGGGGATGAGTATTGGGTATGCAAAAGAATTAGCAAGGATCTTAAGTTTTTTTGGATTCTTCAAGATTCATTCCAATGCAGATCTTATGATGCATGCGGAAGCAGTGCATACATTCGTTAGAAAAACAGCACATTTTACAGAGTATGCAGTCCTTGGATTCTTTACTTATAAGGCAGTATCCTGTGATGTGAAGGATCGAAAGAAAGCAGTATTGATCGCACAGTTGATCTCTACAGGGTATGCGTCAACTGATGAGATCCATCAATTATTTGTTCCAGGGAGAGAAGGAAAAGTATTTGATGTGATGATTGATAGTTGTGGGGCATTTTGTGGGATTATGGTTTCAATGATTACAAAAGGACAACGATTCGAACATTTGTATTGCATTTAGAACAAAATTGAAAGATGTTAATTTAACATATGAATTTTTTGATGAATATCAAAGTTAAAATTTCCTTTTGAAATATAAGAGTCTATTTGTGAGATTATTCGCACAGACTCTTATATTTTTTCTCTTTTTATGTGTTAAAATATGGTATAGAAAAAAGAAAAAGGAGTTGATTTCCATGCAGACAAGACAACAGGCAATTACCTACGGCCTAAGCTTCCCACATACATACGTAGAAGCTCCTTTCAAAGACCCAAATTGGGAACTTGTAAGAGTTAAAGGAAGTAAAAAAGCATTCCTGTGGATCTATGAAAAAGATGGTTATATTAATCTTAATATCAAAGTTGATCCAGAATGGAGAGACTTCTGGAGAGAAGCTTACGATGCTGTCATTCCAGGATATCACCAAAATAAAAAATACTGGAATACGATCATCTTAGATGGAACCATACCAGAAAAAGATATCAAAAAAATGATCAAAGAAAGTTACGATATCATCACAGACAGCCCAACCAAAAGGATTTACGAAGCAGTCAAACAAATCCCAAAAGGACATGTCGCAACTTATGGGCAGGTGGCAGCTATGGCAGGAAACAAAAAGATGTCAAGAGCCGTCGGAAACGCCCTGCACAAAAATCCAGACCCAGAACACATTCCATGCTTCAGGGTAGTCAATGCCAAAGGAGAACTTGCAGGAGCCTTCGCATTCGGCGGAGAAGGAAGACAGAGAAAGTTATTAGAAGAAGACGGAGTTCAGGTCGTAGATGGGAAGGTTGATTTGAATAAATTTGGGATAGATTTATAGATTAAGCAAGATTAACGCAGAATACATACTATAAGTAATGAAAAGATATTTTAAGAATGGTACGATGGATATTCTTTTGACGGAGTAGAATCTATTTATAGTCCAAATGGAGAAGTCAGAGGAGAATATATTAAAAAATAAATGATTTTATAATATTCTGCCAATAACTCAGTCTATTAAATATTTTTCAATAAAATTTCCAATCCCATCATGATCATTATCATCTGTAATATAATCCGCAACACTCTTCGTTTTCTCACTACCATTAGCCATAACAACGCCAACGCCAGCATGAAGTGTCATCTCATAATCATTATCAGCATCCCCAAAACTGCAAAGATTTTCCATTGTAAAACCGCGTTTTTCCATAATTTTTCTTAATCCAAAATCTTTAGAAATTCGAGGATCCATAAATTCAAATAAAAGTTTTGTTGTCTGAAGACATGCGGATTTAAATTTTTCATTATGGAAAGTCTTGCTTCGTTCAATGACAGCAGGCATCGTCTCAGGAGCACAAGTGATCAGAAGTTTCAATTGATCCTGCTTTAAAAATTCATTAAAATCAATGACTTCATAAGGCAGCTGATCTGTATCAGATAAAGATTTGATCAGATCATCTTCTTTTGGAGTATACAAAACCCCATCTCCATGAATCGCAAAATTCACATCCATATCTTCAAAATGTTTCATGATCTCTAAGATCAGGTTTCCAGGCAATGGATAATTCATCTCATAATAATCATCCGCATAATCATAGATTTCTCCGCCATTGCTGCCAACCATAAGATCAACAAGTCCATCAATTCCCCACACTTTTAATAAATGCTTGACACTTGGAACATCTCTTCCAGTAGAGATACCAAATAAAATCCTGTGTTCACGAAGTTTTTTGATTGCTTCAATGGTTTTAGGTGTGACGATTCCGTTACTGCTTAATAAAGTTCCATCGATATCACACATAACAGCTTTCACGTTTTTCATAAAAAATCTCCTTTTACTCATCATTTATATAGTTCAATGATAACACAGAACTATAAAATCTGCATAGTCTGATACAAGAAAGAACTGCAGGAAGTATGAATTATGGCAAGAGTGATTCTAGATGCTGGACACGGCGGTTATGATAATGGAGCTCAGTACGATGGAAGAAAAGAAAAAGACGACAACTTAAGGCTGACACTCGCTGTCGGACAGATCTTAGAGCAAAATGGAGTTCCAGTTTCCTACACAAGAAAAAGCGATATCTACCAGTCTCCATCGGAGAAAGCAAGACTTGGCAATGAAAGTGGAGCGGATTATTTTATTTCTTTTCATAGAAATGCAAGTCCCAATGCAAATGAATATCAAGGGGTTGAAACTCTGGTATTTGATGACAATGGAATCAAAGCTGAGATGGCGAGAAATGTGAATGTAAACTTAGAACAAGTAGGATTTCGAAATATTGGAGTCAAAGAACGGCCAAATCTTACCGTATTAAAAAGAACAAAAATCCCTGCGATCCTGATCGAAGCAGGATTTTTAAATTCCGATCAGGACAATCAAAGATTTGATGAGAAATTTGAACAGATCGCACAGGCGATTGCAGATGGGATCATGCAGACGATCGGGGATGAAAAAGAAGCGCTGCGGGGAATCTACAGAGTTCAGATTGGATTATACCGCAATTTCTCCAATGCACAATATGCTCTAAATCGTGCGGTAGCAGATGGATATGAAGGAGATATTGTCTATGAAGATCCTTATTACGCAGTCCAGATTGGGGAATACAATACGCTTGATGAAGCAGTAAGACTCGAAAATGAACTGAAGAAAAAAGGATATGACACACTTGTTATCAAGAAATAATCTCAATAAGAGAAATACGCAGATACTGCAAGGTGCGCCGCCATAAGAATTTTAAGACGTGGCACGCACCAGCAGTTAAGAAACACTCAATAAGTATTGTTTAAAATAATGAAAAGAAAATAAATAAAAGATTGACTTTTGTGCAAAATGCTGATAGAATAAAAACAAGTTAAAGAAATGAATAAAGTGACTTCAATAGTATGAATATTTAGGATTGTCACTGGTAATGCAGGCAAAACCGGATTTTATAAGTATGAAAGGCACAGACTTTTCATGTTTATAAAATGTGGTTTTCTTTTTATTTAAAATTAAAAAATATAGAAATTATATTTGATATATATTTTCCATTACAATGGAGAGAAGATTATGAAAATAGATAAAGTAATGAACAACAATGTAGTAAGCAGCATTGATGAAGACGGGCAGGAGATCATTGTTGTTGGAACAGGAGTTGGTTTTCAGGGAAAGGAAGGAAAACCAGTTGATGAGAAGAAGATTCAGAAGATTTTTCGATTAGAAGATCCGAAAATGATTCGAAAATTAAAAGAAATCTTACAGGATCTTCCGATGGAACAGTTTGAAATTTCAACAGCGATCATCGAACATGCCAAGCAAAGTTTAGGCACAGAATTGAATGAGAATATTTATGTGACATTAACAGATCATATTCATTTTGCGATTCAAAGATATGAAGACCATATGAATTTTCCAAACCCGATGTTGCGGGAAGTGAAATTGTTTTATGAGAAGGAATTTGCACTTGGAGAGTATGCTCTAGGAATGATAAAGCAGAAGCTTCATATCGATTTGCCAATGGATGATGCGGCATCGATCGCATTACATATCGTGAGTGCAGAATTTGACACGAGAGTAAGGGACACATTAAAGATCACACAATTTTTAGAAGATGTCATGGAGCAGGTAAAGAATTATTTTCATTTGGAGATAGATACTCAATCGCTTAGCTATGAGCGGTTTATCACACATTTGAAATTCTTATCAAGAAAGTTATTTGCATCAGAGCGAATGGATGATATGAATAATGACGTACAGGAGATGATACAGAAGATCTGTCCGGAAGAATATCAGTGTGCACGATACATTAAGAGTTTTATCAAAAAACAATACAAAAAAGATATGACATCAGCAGAGATTGCTTATCTTACGATGCATATCGAAAGGATCAGAAAAAACAGTATAGAAAAAGGAGAAGAAAATGTTTGATACATTAAAAAAGATGTTTGAAAAAAACGCAAAGATAATTTCAGTCAAAGCAGCAGAAGATGGAAGAACAATCCCGATGGATCAAGTAAATGATCAGACATTTGCCCAGGAATTATTAGGACCTGGAATAGCAATCCATCCATCAAATGGGACAGTTGTTTCTCCAATTGATGGAACCATAGCTACAGTGATGGATACAAAGCATGCGGTTTGTATTCAAGGAGAGGATGGATTAGAGATGATCGTTCACGCAGGTCTTGATACTGTGGAGTTGAATGGAAAGTATTATGAAGCACATGTCAATACAGGAGACCATGTAAAAGCAGGAGACGTTTTGTTTACATTTGATATTGAGGAGATTGCAAAGGCAGGATATGACGTCACAACGCCAATTGTAATAACGAACTTAAGTGGTTATAAGATCACAAAATGTTTAACAGGACAACAAGTGCAAGCGGGAGATGAGGTGATACAATTAACAAAAGAATAACTAAGATAAGTAACCAAAAGAGAAGGAAAACATGAAAAACTAAAAGTAAAAATGAAAGTAAAAATGAAAGGGGACGAGCTATATGAAATTTTTACAAAAATTAGGAAAAGCCTTGATGCTTCCAGTAGCGTGCTTACCAATCTGTGGTATTTTAATGGGAATCGGATATGCACTGTGTCCTGCAACCATGCAGGGTGGTGATATCACAGGGATCGGAAACCAGATCGGATTCTTCCTCGTGAAGGCAGGAGGTGCTTTGATCGATAACATGGCATTACTGTTTGTGATCGGTGTAGGTGTAGGTATGTCGGATAAACACGACGGAACTGGGGGTCTGGCAGCCTTAGCATCATGGCTGATGATCACAACCTTGTTATCTACAGCAGTAGTAACAACGATCATGCCATCTATCGCAAAGAATGCAGATGCAACACTTGCATTTGATAAGATCGCCAATCCATTTATCGGTATCTTATCTGGTGTGATCGGATCTATGTGTTATAACAAGTTCAAAGATACAAAATTACCAGACTGGTTATCATTCTTCAGTGGTAAACGTTGTGTAGCAATTGTTGCTGGTGTTGTATCTATCATTGTATCTGTTGTATTACTGTTTGTATGGCCAGTAGTATTTACAGCACTGATCACAGTTGGTCAGTCTATTGCCAAGATGGGAGCCATTGGAGCCGGTATCTATGCATTCTTAAACCGTCTGCTGATTCCAACTGGATTACATCATGCATTGAACAACGTATTCTGGTTTGATACGATCGGACTTGGAGATTTAACTCATTTTTGGGCAGGTGAAACATCTAAGAATGTATCATGGAGCCTTGGAATGTATATGTCAGGATTCTTCCCATGTATGATGTTCGGTATTCCAGGAGCAGCCTTAGCGATGATCCAGACAGCAAAGAGCAACAAGAAAAAGATTGCCATCGGTTTAGTAGGATCTGCAGCCGTTTGTGCATTTGTCTGTGGTGTAACAGAACCATTTGAGTTCGGATTTATGTTCTTAGCACCAGGTTTATATGTAATCTACGCACTCCTTTATGGAATTTTCACAACGATCACAACTCTGGTAGGATTCAGAGCAGGATTCAGCTTCTCCGCAGGAGCAACCGACCTTGTATTCTCATCTTCCTTACCAGCAGCACAGAAGACATGGATGATCATTCCTTTAGGAATCGCAGCATTTATCGTATTCTATGTAGTATTCCGTATTGCGATCACCAAATTCGATCTGAAAACACCAGGTCGTGAAGATGATGATATTGATGAAGAAAACATCGCATTAGCAAATGACGATTATACAGCAATGGCATCTGTGATCCTGGAAGGATTGGGCGGAAGTGCCAATGTTAAAAGTGTTGATAACTGCATCACAAGACTTCGTTTAGAAATCAACGATGATGATAAAGTAAATGAAGCAAAGATCAAATCCTCAGGAGCAGCAGGAATCATTCGTCCAGGAAAAGGTAACATTCAGGTTATCATTGGACCAAAAGTTCAGTTTGTTGCAGATGAGATGGAAAAATTATGTAAATAAGTCTTTGTTGCTATTCATAATTCTCCCCGAAAACGGACCGGCGATATGCTGGTCCGTTTTTCCGTTGATATCATAAAAGACTTTTTGTATAATAAAGATAATTTTGCAAAGTAAGTGATGACGCATTCTGGACTTTCGCAGATCAAATGGTTAACAGCGTGAATGTATGGAAATTAACCGTAACCGAATGGTCTTGCAAAGAACATTAGATAAATCGAAAGTACATTCAAAAACTTGATTAAACAAAAACAAATCACGACGGAACAATCAGTTTCAGTAAAACAGGGCCAAAAAGCTCTGTTTTATTTGATTGTAAAGTATCAGACTGTTAAAATAGAAGCAGAAAGAATCATATAAATAGTAACGAGAATCGAGGTAATACAATGATCATAAAAAACGGACTGGTTTTTACACCAGAAGGAACATTCGAAAAAAAAGATCTCTATATAGAAGGAGAATATATTTCTAACAAAACAACAGATAACAAAGAAGTAGAAGCCGAAGGATGCTATGTGATCCCAGGTCTTGTAGATATTCACTTCCATGGATGTGTCAGACATGATATGTGTGATGGAACCGAAGAATCGATTCAGGCACTGGCTGATTATGAGGCAGCCAATGGAGTATTAGCAATCTGTCCAGCTACAATGACAATTCCAGAAGACCAGTTAATGCAGGCAATGAAAGCGGCAAAAGAACATAAGAATGGAAAAGGTGCAGATCTTGTCGGAATCAATATGGAAGGACCTTTTGTAAACAAAGAAAAGAAAGGCGCCCAGAAAGAAGAAGATATTAAAACAGCCGATGTAGATTTCTTCCACAGAATGCAGGAAGCAGCAGGTGGACTTGTGAAATTGATTGATCTTGCACCAGAGACAGAAGGTGCAATGGAATTTATCGATCAGGTAAAAGATGAAGTTCATGTATCAATCGCACACACAACTGCAGATTATGATACAGCAACCGAAGCGATTCATAGAGGTGTCGATCATATTACTCATCTATACAATGCAATGCCGCCATTTGGTCACAGGACACCAGGAGTTATTGGAGCAGCAAGGGACAGCGAATGTTTCGTAGAACTGATCTGTGACGGGGTTCATATCCATCCATCTTGTGTCAGAGCAACTTTTGAGATGTTTACAGACAAGAGAATTGTTCTGATCAGTGATAGCATGATGGCAACAGGTATGGATGATGGACAGTACGAATTAGGTGGACAGCCAGTAACTGTAGTAGGTAATCTTGCAACACTGACAGAAGGAGGAGCTATTGCAGGTTCTGCAACAAACCTGATGGATTGTATGAGAACAGCAGTTAAGAAGATGAATATTCCATTAGAAAGTGCAGTCAGGTGTGCAACATTAAATCCAGCAAAATCGATTGGAATCGATGATAAATATGGAAGCCTTGAAGAAGGAAAATACGCAAATGCAGTAGTTTTAGATAAAGATTTAAATATTGTATCCATCATCCAGAAGGGTCAGGTAAAATAAGTATCATAAAATAGAAAATATCAACAAAAATAAGAAAAAGGATTCTGTGAAAGCAGGATTCTTTTTCTATGTCTAAATTCATAAAATGATAAAAAAAGAGAGGCAGATCAAACAATGCTTCGAAAAATGTCAGTCATTATCCTGTTGATCTTGACAGCACTCTGGGTTACAAACAGTGACAGTATTCGTCCAGCCAGAGAATTTATACAAAACAATATCTATGTCTGGAGTGAAACACAGGAAGAAAAACTTCCAATTTACTGTGTAGATACAGATAAAAAACAAATCGCATTGACATTTGACACCGCATGGGGCAATGAAGATATTCCACAGATCTTAAAGATACTAAAGCAGGAAAATGTAAAAGCAACTTTTTTCTTCTGTGGAGACTGGATCAGCAAATATCCAGCGGATATCAAAACAATCTACGATGGAGGGCATGATATCGCAAGTCATGGAGATCATCATAAATATATGACAAAATTAACAGATAAACAGCAGCAGGAAGAGATCCGAGGTGTCACAGAAAAGATTCAAGGATTATTAGGTATCAAAATTGATCTGTTTCGTGCACCATACGGAGACTATAATGAATCTGTTGTAAAAAATGCAAGAAAAATGAATTATTATATCATTCAATGGAACGTAGACAGCTTAGACTGGCAGGAACCAACCAAAGAACAGTTGATCAAGAAAGTTTGTGAACATAAAAATTTATCACCTGGAAGTATTATTCTGATGCATACTGGAACAAAATGCACCAAACAGGTATTAAAACAGATCATAAGAAATATCAAAGCAAAAGGATATGAGCTTGTACCAGTCTCCAGATTGATCTATCGAAGTAACTATCGCATTGATCTAACAGGAAAACAGATAAAATTATGAAATATCAAAAAGTTATCGAAACGAACAAAGAACTGATGCCAAAAGGTGAGAGATCAGGAGATATTTCTTATGATCATCAGAGACTTGAACAATTAGACGATTTGCGTTCCATAAAAGAAATTGCTTATTTATTTCAGAATCCATCGGCTCAGATGGCAATGCATCCAAAGGTGTTGATCCTTGATGAACCAACAGCACAGTTAGATCCCACAGTAAGAAATGACTTTCTTGTGATGCTTCAGAAATTACATAAGGAATTTGGATTAACGATTATTTTGACATCCCATAATTTAGAAGATGTGATGGAAATGGCAGATCAATGCATCATCCATTTGAACAGTCACTTCCACAGATTCTTCGTTTGGAAGATAAATTTAACTTAGAACCAAGCTTTAAGATAGAAGAAGCAAGGAAGCAGATAAGAAAGATCAGCTGTTTGCAGATCTGTTGGAGATGGGAAAAGGCAAAGAGGAAAGAGTCGATGAACTGTTAGAGATGGCAGATCTTATGAAAGAAAAGTATGCACATCCATATGATCTAAGTGGCGGCCAGCAGCAGATGGCAGCTTTGGTCAAGGTATTGCTTGCAGACCCAGAGATTTTGCTGCTAGATGAGCCAACCAAAGGGATGGACAGAGAACACAGCAGGAGATTTGGAGAGCTTTTACAAAAACTTGCAGATGAGGGAAGAACGATTTTCATGGTATCCCATGATCTGGAATTCTGTGCAGAATATGCAGACCGTATCGGGATGATGTTTGATGGCAAAATTGAAGGAATTGGAGAACCATCGGAATTACAATTTACTTTGTAGCAGGAACATCCTACAAGTTTAAAGTAAAACCATACAAATACACAAAGAAAAAAGCAAAAGTAGGAAAGAGTTACAAGTTCCGCCTGGTAGGAATCAAAACAGTGAATGGAAAATCTGTCGAAAAAACGATCAAATAAAAGTACTAGATAAAATACAAAAAAGGACTTGATTTTCAAAAAGAATCATTGTATCCTATAACCAGTGAAGTTACTGACAAGGGCGTCAAACAATTAGTTTCATATTGTTTGTCGCCCCTTTTTTTCTACTATCAGTTAGATAATAGAAGAAAAAATATATAGATTATGCTTCAAATGTAAGAGAAGAAAGGAAGAACTCTATGAAGGAAAAAATCAATGTATCAGAAATCTTCGGATCCCACGTATTTAACGACAGTGTTATGAAAGCACGTCTTCCAAAGGCCGTTTACAAAGATCTGAAAAAGACAATCGAAGAAGGAACAGAATTAAATCCAGCAATTGCAGACGTAGTTGCCAATGAGATGAAAGAATGGGCCATTGAAAAAGGTGCTACACATTATACTCACTGGTTCCAGCCATTAACAGGTGTGACAGCAGAGAAACATGACGCTTTCATTAACCCAACAGACGATGGTAAAGTTTTACTTGAGTTCTCAGGAAAAGAACTGATCAAAGGTGAACCAGATGCATCTTCATTCCCATCAGGTGGATTAAGAGCAACATTTGAAGCAAGAGGATATACAGCCTGGGATTGTACATCACCTGCATTCATCAAAGAAACAGAAAATGCATGTATCTTATGTATCCCAACAGCATTCTGCTCATACAAAGGAGAAGCATTAGATAAGAAGACACCACTTCTTCGTTCTATGCAGGCATTAGACATTCAGACAACAAGATTATTAAATGTATTAGGAAATAAAAATGTTAAGAGAGTCAGCACATCCGTTGGACCAGAACAGGAATATTTCTTGGTAGATGAAGAAAAATACAAACAGAGAAAAGACTTAATCTTTACTGGACGTACATTATTCGGAGCAATGCCTCCAAAAGGTCAGGAAATGGATGACCATTATTTTGGAATCATCAAACCAAGAATCGAAGGATTCATGAAAGATTTAAATATCGAAGCATGGAAACTTGGAATCAGTGCTAAGACAGAGCATAACGAAGTAGCACCAGCACAGCACGAATTAGCTCCAATTTATAACTCAAACAATGTGGCAACAGACCACAACCAGTTATTAATGGAAACAATGAGACGTGTTGCAAGACGTCACGGATTAAAATGCTTACTTCATGAGAAACCATTTGCAGGAATCAACGGATCAGGAAAACATAACAACTGGTCTATGGTAACAAATGAAGGAAAGAATCTGTTAGATCCAGGAAAAACTCCTCATGAAAACAATCAGTTCTTACTGATCTTAGCTTCCATTATTGCAGCAGTAGATAAACATGCAGATTTACTTCGTATGTCAGCATCTACACCAGGAAACGACCACAGATTAGGAGCTAACGAGGCACCTCCAGCAATCATCTCTATCTTCCTTGGAGATCAGTTAGAGGATGTTGTAAAACAGCTTGTAACAAGAGGAGAAGCTACAGAATCTAAACATGGTGACAGACTTGCATCAGGAGTACATTCTTTACCAGCATTTGAAAAAGATGCAACAGACCGTAACAGAACATCACCATTTGCATTTACAGGAAATAAATTTGAATTCCGTATGGTAGGTTCTACACAGTCTATCTCTGATCCAAACGTTGTATTAAATACGATCGTAGCAGATGTATTTGCAGATGTTTGTGACAGATTAGAGAAAGTAGAAGGCGGAGCAGATGCAGTAGCAATGGAAGCTCACGAGATCACAAAAGAATTATTAACAGAGCATCAGAGAGTTATCTTCAATGGTAACGGATATTCTGATGAATGGGTAGCAGAAGCTGAGAGAAGAGGACTTCCAAACTTAAGAAGCATGGTAGATGCAATCCCAACATTAACAACAGAAAAATCTATCAAGATGTTCGAAAAATTCGGTGTATTTACAAAAGGAGAATTAGAGTCCCGTGTAGAAGTATTATATGAACAGTATTCTAACACGATCAACATCGAAGGACTTGCAACATTAGATATTGCGAAGAAACAGATTGTTCCAGCAGTTATGAAATATCAGAGAAAACTTGCAAATGGAGTTGCTGAACTGAAGACAGTTGGAGTTGACAGCTCTGTACAGGAAAAACTGTTAGAAGATATCACTGCAAACTTAAAAGATTTATTTGCAGCGATTAAGAAATTAGAAGCAGATATTCCAGAAGCTCAGGCATTAGAAAGTGAAGCACAGGCTCGTTTCTATCATGATACGATCTTTACAGATATGAGTGCAGTACGTGAACCAGCAGACAGACTGGAAATGTTAGTAGCGAAAGAAGACTGGCCAATGCCAAGTTACGGAGATCTGATCTTCGAAGTTTAAGATTACATAGTTTGTAAAACTCTTTAATACACGAAAAAAGTGGCAGAAATGTTATTTCTGTCACTTTTTTTATTTATTTTGTGTAAATATATGCCAGAATAAAAATGAGAGTTCTTCACATGATAAATAGAAAGAAGAATAAAAATATTTTGAAAAGAGGAAGAATATGAGAAAGAAGATATTGGCATATATCATTGCAGTATTAACGATCACTACATGTATGATCCAATTAATACCCAGACAAAATAATATATTTAAAATTGCAAGTCAGGGGGAAGGAGAAAGCGGATTCCTTACAAATAATAATCTGAATCAAAAAAAGGTATACTTAACGTTCGATGATGGGCCGTCAGATCATACAGACGAGATTCTTGATATTTTAAAGAAAAATAAGGTAAGGGCAACATTTTTTGTTGTAGGGAAAGAAACGGAACATGCTAAAAAGATGTATCGGAGGATCATTTTAGAAGGACACACACTAGGTATGCATTCATATAGTCATAATTATGATCAGATTTATGCAAGTGTCGGAGCATTTTCTAAAGATTTGATGAAACTTCAGAAATATTTATATGATCTTACGGAAGTAAAGTCGTATATTTATCGTTTTCCAGGAGGCAGCAGTAATCATTGTGCTGGAGACATCAAACCGTATATCCGATATGTGAATCAAAAAGGCATCTTATATTTTGACTGGAATGCATTAAATGAAGATGCGATCAATTTTAATGCCAGTTCTTATGAGTTGAATCAAAAGATATTAAAGGATGTCAGAAGACAAAAGACAAGTATTGTCCTGATGCATGACCTTCATGAGACGAAAAATACAGTAAAAGGATTAGACTCGCTGATCAAAACCTTAAAAAAAGAGGGATATCAGATACTTCCGATCACAACAAATACAAAGCCCATTCATCATGTCTCCATTGACAAATAATAGGGGATAACGTAGAATATGTTCGGTAATGGATTTATTTTACGTTAGGAGATTGACATGATCATAAAAAGTGTAAATTTAGAAACCGTCTGTGGAATCACAAGTAAATTACCGGACAACACATTGCCGGAAGTAGCATTTGCAGGGAAATCAAATGTAGGAAAATCATCACTGATCAATGCATTGATGAATCGTAAATCCTACGCAAGAATTTCTGCACAGCCAGGAAAGACACAGACGATCAATTATTATAATATTAACGAAGAACTTTATTATGTAGACCTTCCAGGATACGGATTTGCGAAAGTAACACAGTCTGTTAAGGAAAAATGGGGACACATGATCGAGAACTATTTACAGACATCAAAACAACTTAGAATGGTATTCTTACTGATCGATATCAGACATAAACCATCAAAGAATGATGTCGTGATGTATGATTGGATCCTTCACAATGGATACCGTCCAGTGATCATCGCAACAAAGCTTGACAAATTAAAAAGAAGCCAAGTGCCAAAACATCTAAAAGAGATCCGCACAGAGCTTCAGATGGACAAGGAAACACCAATCTTCCCATTCTCAGCCTTATCCAAACAGGGAAGAGATGAAATCTGGGATTTCATTGAAAAAATCGTCCTTGAAAAAGAAGAAACCGAATAATTACTTATCCGGCTCGTCAAATAATAATTTTTCAATTAGCATGGAATAGACATCGGAGTGTTTCTTCTCCCAATGGTCGCATATGTAAACTGCCTGGTCTCTTGAGACGACATTTAAGTTAATCTCAAGGAGCGGGCTTTCTTTTTCGCTGATCTTAAGATTTACCGTGTATTCATCACCTTTCGATGGATAAAAATCTGCTTTTACATTCGCTTCTTTACGCAGTTCGTATTCTTTTTCTTTTAGAAACTGTGCGATATCTTCTTTGATCGAATTCGGAATCTGGTATTCAAACATCTCGATCGCTTCTAAACCCTCATCACTAAGAGCATAATGGCTCATATTACGGATTTGTTTAACTCTGAGCATATTCTCTTCCTCTAGCTCATGAAAAGCTCTCTGAACGGTAAAATAGTTCGTATAGCCTTTATCCAGAATAAATTCAGATATCTGGGAATTACTCAAAGGAAAATCCACTTTCTCAATTAAATATAAAATCATAAGTTTGTAAAGTGTTAATTGTTCTTGTTCCATGGCCATTCTCCTTTGATTTATCGATAAAAGTCACTATGAGAGATTATAACACCACATCATTTTTCTTGCAACTTATGAATGAAAAGCCAAAAATAACAGATAATAACGCTGAGGTGATAAAAATGAATGTGTATATTAAGGTGGAAGAAAGTGTATGCATTGATCATAAAGAAATTAAAATGAAAGATATTATGTCTTTATACTGCACCGATAAAGATATGGAACAACAGATTAAGAATAAGAGTATTTATCATTTTATAGACAGAGGTAATCAGAGAAAATGTTTTTCAGTTCTTAAAGTGATCGAGAAGATCAAAGAAGTAGATAAAACGTTAGATGTGATAAATCTTGGACCGCAGGATTTTATTGTCTATTACAAAAAGAAACAAGATGAATCGAAGATCATGCATTATGGAAAAATCTTATTTGTGATGCTCGTTGCGTTTTTTGGTGCAAGCTTTTCAATCATGACATATAACACAGATGTTGGAATTGAGGAACTTTTTTATAATGTTTATGAAATGATCATGGGAAGTGCTCCAAATGGCCCGAATCTTCTTCATGTTTCATATACGATAGGTTTGGCAATAGGAATCATCATCTTTTTCAATCATGCAGGAAAGATCAAACTAAATGATGATCCGACACCATTCGAAGTGCAGATGCGGCTTTATGAAAGAGATGTAAATGATACATTAATGATTGATGCAGGCCGCAAAGAGGAGGAAGAAGATGTGGATTCGTAGTATACTTTTAATATTTTACGGATTATGTGCAGGAGGACTTATTGCAGCCAGTTTTCTCGCATTTTTAAGTATGCTGGGTGTGATTCCAAGACTTGCAGGCCTTACAAAAAGCATAAAGTATGCAAGAGCGTATGAAAGTTTTGTGGCAGCAGGAGGGATTCTTGGAACATTAGCATTTATCTACAGATGGTCGATAAGGGCTGGATACTGGTTGCTGGCAGCTTATGGAATCTTTGGAGGCATATTTATTGGATGTATGATCGGAGCATTGGCGGAGACGATCAAAAGTCTTCCGATTTTTTCAAGGAGATTAAAACTAAGGTCAGGGATTCCATATGTTATTTATGGAATTGCGCTAGGGAAAATGTTTGGATGCTATATGTATTTTTATATATTCCGTTAAATCAATCTATGAAAGGGTGGTTAAAATGAAAAAAGAACCGGATAAACAAGAATATCAGCAGATCGTAAAAAATCTTACACCAAAACATAACAGTTTATTAAATTGTGCAAAGGCATTTGTGGTTGGAGGTGTGTTTTGTGTTTTGGGTGAAATGATGAAGCAGACAATGATAACATATTTTGGCCTTTCCAAAAAAGATTCTCTGCTTTATGTGACGATTGAACTTGTTTTATTAAGTGTTATCTTAACAGGATTTAATTTATATGGGAAAATTACAAAATTTGGAGGCGCTGGAGGACTTGTACCGATCACAGGATTTGCTAATTCTGTAGCATCGGCAGCAATTGAGTACCAGAAAGAAGGACAGGTGTTTGGTATTGGTGTGAAAATCTTTACGATTGCAGGTCCGGTTATTTTATATGGAATTTTTTCATCATTTCTGGCAGGTCTTATTTATTTGTTTATAAAGCAGTGGGGGTGGTTTTTATGACAATGAGGAAAGGAATCCAAAGTATTGAATTTAGTAAGACACCATATATAAAAGGCTGGGCATCGGTTGCAGGACAGAAAGAAGGAGAAGGGCCATTAGGAAATGCGATCGATCAGATTATAGAAGATCCTTATTTTGGACAGAAAAGCTGGGAGCTTGCTGAAGGACGTTTTATGAAACAGGCCGCTATGCTTGCGATCAGTAAAGCAAGGCTTCACACAAAAGATATCCGGTATGCATTTGCTGGAGATCTTCTGGAACAGAACACAGCGACGTTTTCTGGTATGAAAGAGCTTGAAATCCCCTTGTTTGGTTTATTTGGGGCTTGTTCGACAGTAGGTGAGGCATTATCACTAGCGGCTATGAGTATTGCAGGAGACTTTGCAAAGCATGTACTTGCAGTTGCCTCAAGTCATATTGGAAGTGCGGAAAAACAGTTCCGTTTTCCTTTGGAATATGGGAATCAAAGACCGTTATCTTCAACATGGACAGTCACAGGTTCTGGAGGGTTTGTTGTATCAGATGAGAAGGGATCAGTAAAGATCAAGGGAATCACGACAGGAAAGATTGTAGATTATGGAATGGAAGATCCGATGAATATGGGAGCTTGTATGGCACCGGCTGCAGCGGAAGTGATCTATCAGCATTTTGTGGATTTTAATACAAAGCCAGAAGATTATGATGCGATTTATACAGGAGATCTTGGGGAAGTTGGAAAAAAGATCTTGCTTCATTTACTTCGTGAAAATGGTTATGATCTTTCAGGAGTATATGGAGATTGTGGAATTGAGATTTATGAAAGTGAAGAACAAGATACCCATTCAGGAGGTTCTGGGTGTGCATGTAGCGCAGTTGTGCTGGCAGCAATGATCATAAAGAAGATAACTGACGGAATATGGAAACGTGTATTATTTGTGCCGACAGGAGCATTGATGTCAAAGACAAGTTTTAATGAAGGGGAAAGTGTTGCTGGAATTGCGCATGCAATTGTTTTGGAAGGAGAAAATGAATAATGGAATATATCAGGGCATTTATCACAGGAGGAATCATCTGTATTTTTGTACAGATTCTTATGGATCATACGACACTGCAGCCTGGAAGGATCATGGTAATTTTAGTCATTGCAGGAGTTCTTCTTGGAGCGTTGGGAATTTATAAAAAAATCGAAGAATTTGGAGGGTGTGGGGCAACAGTTCCGCTGTCAGGATTTGGGTTCAGTTTGTGGAAAGGAATGAAAGAAGCAATTGATAAACATGGTTTTTTAGGATTGTTTGAAGGAGGCTTTACAGCAGCAGCTGTGGGAACATCTGCTGCGTTGATTTTTTCATATCTTGCATCATTGATCTTTCAACCGAAGATAAAAAAATAAAAAACAGGGAATTCTTCTTTGAGGAATTCCCTGTTTTTTATTTTTTTGTTAATGCATTGTGCAGGAATTAGATTGATATTTTTTTGGAAGCAGGAATTTTGTATCTGCTGTTTTTCCGTGACTTCCATTTTTTCGGACGATATAAACTTTCTTGATACGTTCGGATTTAGGACATTTTTTATTGGCAAGTTTATCTGTTTTCTTGCAGATTTCAACAGCTACATGAGTATCACAAGTTTGTTTTGGAACAGTGCCTTTTTCAAAATATTCAGTGATGATACAATTACCGCGAGGGTCGTGGTCGCAGACTCCTTTGATGGCAAGTTTTCCAGACTCTTTACAAATCTTTGCCTTGACAATATTTGATGGTTTTGAGAAATTCTTAGTTTTCTCGGATTTTGTCTGTATGATCTGATTCATGATCTTTGCCCATAGTTTCTTATGTGTGTTTTCGGAATTGAAATTTGTATTGTTGTCGTATCCCATCCATATAGAAGCTGTGTGGTAAGGTGTATAACCGCTGAACCAGTAATCGTAATTGTTAGAGGTTGTACCAGTTTTTCCTGCAACAGCCATAGGAGAAGACAGTTTTGCGTCTTTACCAGTTCCTTTGGCAATGACATCCTTCATGGCATCGGTAAGCAGAAAAGCGGTGCTTGATTTCATAATCCGTTTCTTCGTTGGTTTGTTAGAAAGCAGGACATTTCCATTTTGATCGACAACCTTTGTATATAAAACAGGTTTATTATACATACCGCCATTGGCAATAGAAGCATAGGCAGCAGTTAATTCCATATTCGTGACACCATATGTCAGACCGCCAAGGGCTAATGACTGTGTGATATCCGTATATACGTTACCGTTAGATGTAAACTCATTGGAAACAAGTGTTGAAAAACCAAGTTTTGTAAGGTAATCAAAAGATGTCTTTGGTGTTACATCAGAAATAGTTTTTGCTGCGACAATATTCATTGATTGGGTGATCGCTTCACGGATCGTTGAATAACCTTTGTAACCTTTGTAATAATTATGCACCGGACGATTGGAATCGTTATAGTTGTATGGAGCGTCATCATAAACTGTTCCAAGTGTCATATGATTTTTATCAAGGGCTGGTAAAAATGCAGACAAAATCTTAAATGTTGATCCAGGCTGTCTGGTTGAAGTAGTAGCACGGTTTAGTGAAAGATCTGAAGTCTTCAGATCGCGTCCTCCAACTAAAGCTTCTACAGAACCATTTGACTGATTCATGATCGTTAAAGAAATTTGTGGCTGGATCGTTGGCTGTGAAGTCTCATCGATGATCATTGCACCTTTATCTTTTATATAATGTTTATATTTAGCGAGAGTTTCTTTTGCATCGGAAGCATTCTGGAAAACCAGGCTGTTTCCTAGTTTATGGGTCTTCATGTAATGAAGCAGATTATGTTCGGTGTAAGTATTTGTCTCTCCGGAAGCTGCACGCACCGTGAAAGAGCAGGTTAAAGCTACTTTTGTGGCTTTAGGATAGTTTGCTGGGTTGCTAGTGATACTGTCCGCGATATTTTGAATTGCAGTATCTTGTGTAGAATATATTTTTAATCCGCCACTGTAGATTGCACTGTAAGCTTTTGTCTCATCATACCCGAGTTTGCTTTTTAAGTCTTTTACAACTTGAAGGATCAGTGCATCTTCAAAATAAGAATTCGTGTTTTTCTTTGTTGTAGATGCAGCAGCATTTTTTTGAATTCTTGTGTATACATCATCACGAAGTGCTTCTCTATATTGAGATTTTGTGATATAATGTTGATCTAACATATTTTGTAAAACAAGTAATCTTCTGGAAGCGTTGCTTTCCGGATGAGTAATTGGATCTAAACGTGTAGGATTTTTTGTGATTCCTGCCAGAACCGCACATTCTGAAAGTGTCAGATCAGAGACATCTTTGTTAAAATATTTCTGAGATGCTGTCTGAACACCAAGAGTTCCTTCTCCAAGATTGATCGCATTCAAATATTCTTCCAATATATATTTCTTGGAAGCAATTTTCTCAAGTTCTAGTGCAAGAGACTGTTCTTTGATCTTACGTTCCAGACGTTCCATCATAGTTTTTTCAGGTTGGATTCCTAACAGATTATTCTTGATCAACTGCTGTGTGATTGTACTTCCCCCTTGGCTTAATGATTGGTTACGAATACCAAGGAAGGTAGCTCGAATGATCCCGTACAAATCAATACCATTATGGCTGTAAAACCGTTCATCCTCAATGGCAATAAATGCATGCTGGAGATCTTTGGGGATGGATGACAGAGGAGTATAAATTCTGTTAGAATCATGTTTTGATAAAGTTTTGATTGTCTGACCTTTATTATCATAGATCGTTGTGATATAGCCCTTGGAATGTACGGAATTTTTGGTGATCTGTGGAGTTGTCTTAAGGATACCACGAACAAATCCCACACCAAGGCCAAGACCGGCAACGATCAGGATAATGGAAACAATAAAAACATATTTAAAAAGAAAGAGAGAAACACTGGAATTCTTCCGTACTTTATCAGAAGAAAGAACTTTTCTCTGCTTCTCAATATTTTGTTTGGTGTATTTCATAATAAACCTCCTGATAAGCATTATACCAAATAAGAAAGTTCAAGTAAACCGGCCATGTAACATGCAAACAGAAGAATAATTAATAAGTGAGGAAATTATTATGAGTAACAATTACGAGAAAAAATTTATGGGGAAACAGGTGTTTTATGATGACAAAGCCAGGGAAAATGTAGTATCCTACTATTTAATGGAAGATCCAGTACATCAGATATATGGAGTGGCACTGAAAAAAAGTCAGGAAGATGCAGGATTGATCGAATGGGACAGTATACCGAAGATTACAGATTCAGCGGAAGTGATAGGACATATGATCAATAGTCTGATAAAATATAAAGTAACACCAATTTCATTAGCAGAATCATTAGATGAGATCATGATCAGGGAGGAAGAAAATGAGCAGTCAGAGATATAAGATTTTATACAAGGAAGGGGAAGCAGAGATTTCAGAGAAGAAATCAAGATTTATCGCACATATTGCACCAGCACAGACAGAAGAAGAAGCACAGGATTTTGTAGAAAAGATAAAGAAACAATACTGGGATGCCAGACATAACTGCTGGGCATATAGCATTGGAGAAAAACAGCCGGCATTAAGATGCAGCGATGATGGAGAACCAAGCGGAACAGCAGGAAAACCAATGCTAGAAGTATTGACAGGGCAAGAACTGCACAATGTAGTAGCAGTAGTCACAAGGTACTTTGGAGGCACTCTGCTTGGAACAGGAGGCCTGATTCGTGCATATACAAAGAGCACACAAGAAGGAATCAAAGCAAGCACCATAATTGAAAAATGTCTTGGTCAGAAAATGAGTTTAACATGTGACTATACAACATCAGGAAAGATACAGTATCTGACAGCAACAGATCATATTCCGGTGCTGGATACCATATATACAGATAACGTAACTTTTGAAATGATCATCCCAGTGGAAGATGTTGAAATGATGGAAAAGAAATTTATGGAAGCATCCATGGGAAAGGGAGTTCTTGAAAAAGGAGAAGAAAGTTATTATGCTGAAATTGATGGGGAGATAAAATTTAATTTGTAATTAGCCAACTGTAGATTTCGAGTATATGATAAAAAATCTTTCATCTTCCGTTAACGAATATAAAACTTATCAGCAAATACCGTTTAACATACACACTATGTAGTGATTTGAATAGCGTTCCGTTGTATAAGTCAGAAAGAAG
>OGRC01000712.1_pt1 | contig 25869 bp, 22 predicted proteins | sample 1553431 | NCBI WGS metagenome assembly OGRC01 (sample SAMEA2580064, study PRJEB22360) | human gut metagenome | biome: human gut; feature: human-associated habitat; material: faeces | place: Denmark | collected 2008/2010
AAAGGGAAATAAAACATGCGTTTTGTGCAATTTTTATTTTTCAGACACGCTCTAGTGCTAAATCCTAAAGACGGGAATATATGAAGGTAAAGGACAAGCTAATACTATCAAAATATTGAGAATTAAAGGAAAGATATCTATCGATATTTGTAGGAATGCGATATAGATGCTTAGGTAATATTGACTCTTGAACAATAACTAAATTTATTTTGGGTGTGTAATTTATTTATAAATTTCTATTGAAAATAAGTGGCAAATTTGTTATTATTGAAATATATAACATATAATATTTAATAATATTTTTGCTGTAACTATTCTATATAATGTAAAAGGGAGGCCTATAAGATGACACAAAACTATTTGGATTTTATGAAAAAATTTCGTGTTGAAGATTTAATTATTCATGAAACGAAGTATTGGCGTTGGTCAATTCGTCCATTTCAATGTACGATAGGGGCTGGTATTTTGAGTCTGTCTAGACCGGCAGAAAAAATGTTAGAGCTTACTGCTGAAGAGGGGGCTGACTTTATAAAAATGATTAAGGTGATTGAGGAGACGTTAGGATATTGCTTTAATTATGATAAGATGAATTATATAATGCTTATGATGGTGGATAATCATGTTCATTATCATGTTATTCCGAGATATTCACATCCTGTTAATTTTGCAGGTAAATTGTACGAAGATAAATTTTGGCCGAAACCTCCAGTATTGGACACAGGAGATCTCGGGGAGATCGAGTTATTGAAGATTAAAGAATATTTAAAAAGCAACCTTGTTCTAACTTATAAATCATAAAAAGTGAATGGCGTGGGTTAGTATTATTAGGTTTGAAAGTATTAAGAGGTTTCTCATTAGTATATACGAAACCTCTTTTACTAAATTATTAAACGGGGAAAGAAAAATGCAATTATATGATACGACACAAATTCAGATTGTCAAATATTTACAAGAAACGCAACAAATATTTACTGAATTTCTCGAACGTGATTGTGGTGGTGGGAATTGTTATTTTGTTCCTTCACTAGATTTAGGATTTCCACATGATGTTATTAGGATTGCAGGAGGATTTGCAACGGGGGCATATTTTAAATGGAGTTCTAAGGTTCCTATTGTCCCGATTGATACTTGTGTAAACGATTGTGCTGTTTCTATTTTTGAAGTTGACGGAGACATTCTTTCTTGTTTTACAGAAGATAAAATACAGTTATTTAAAAACAAAATTGAAAATTCAATATATAAATTAAATTTTCATAGAGGAAATCATTTTATTTCAGTAATGCAAAGTAAAAAAACGAAAAAAGTATTTTTATTACTACATTCTTCTGCAAATGAGTTTAAAGATAATTATAATGGATTATATCCGGTTGAGGAGAATTATTTTTGGAAAAAGACTCGAGTATATACTTCTCGACAACGTTATTTTAGATATTTACTAGGCGCAGATGCTGAGTTATTTTGGAAAATGTCAGAGCAATTACCTAAATTTAATGAAATAAGGCAAGAGTTTCTTGCCTCAGCTTTAGTGGAGGGAGCTGCTAGAATTATAAATGCGAATACTTACCATCATTATTTTATGCCAGATTTTGAGAGCGTTATTATGGGTGGTCACGTTACTAGAGCTGGAGATAAATTACCATTACTAACAGGACCTAGTGAAAATATATTTATGTTAAGATATGATGAATTGAAAGATAATGATTATAGAATTCCAGATAGTGTCGAGTTTATTACTCCTCATGGTCTTGGGAAATATGATATTAATGAACCGAAAATCTCCATTTCGATGAATACGAAAAAATTTTCTCTTGATGGTATTGAATATGATATTAGATTTGGGGAAAGTTTAAGAGCGCATCCTAACTTAAAACTTCGCCCATTTGAAGCTAAAAAAGTATTCGGCTATCTTAATAAATGTTATAAGTATACAATTGAAGATGAATTTATCCAATTATTATCGTGGAACAAAGCAGGGATAAAAGAATGGAATACAAACATAACTTATATGTAATGCGGCATTTTGGAACAAAAGAAAATAGTAATGGCGTGTTTATGGGACAACGTGACTGCGCTATTAATACAAATGCTGCTTTTAATGTCAAAATTCCCGACTCATTTACATATAATAAAAAAATCAAATTATTTTGCTCACCGTTAAGAAGAGCTGTACAGAGCGCAAGTATTCTTATGAAAAACTATCCATTTATTGATTGGGATTTGGAAGTAATGGATTTTCTTAAAGAGAGAAGTTTGGGTGAATTTGAAGGAAAATATAAGTGTTTATTAAATGGCAATCGCGAATATTTTGATGAAATGAAGCGGTTGGATTTAAAAACTACTCCACCTGGAGGAGAGTCATTTGATGAATTTAGAAGTAGAGTTTTGCAGGTGATTCCGGTTATTGAATGTGCTTTGATAGAAAATGATGTTTTATTGGTTACTCATTTACAGGTGATAAGAACTATAGAAACTTATTACTTTGATAGGGATTTGTCACAATGGTACAGTATGTTCTATTCCATGGGTGAGATTGTGAGGTTAGATAATGAAAAATCATGAAAAATTAGAAGGTGTGTCTGTTTCTTTGGCATTGATGGTGGGGTTAGCATTGTATCAAATAATGTCCAAAACGACTTTCCCAGTTTATTTGAATTTTATCATTACTTTTTTGGCTTCATCAGCGTTTTATGAATTTCTTTTTAGATTTTTAATTTACTTGTTTAGTAATGTTGATTTTTTCTTGAAAATTTTATGGGGGAACCTGTATTTGAAAGGATATTGGTCATATACTTATATCATTAACGGGGAAAAAAAATATGGAGCATGGTGTATTGACCAGAAGTATAATTCTTTAACTGTAAAAGGATTCGGAATTTCGGCAAATGATTATACTAGACGATCTGATGTACAGTCTTTGTCAGAACTAATCAAAAGAAATAACGATTATGAAATTTTAAATATGCGTAGAGATGTAAATAGTGATGGTGCTTTTCCAGATGAGTTTTTTTATTCAAAAACGTCATTGCATATGCATTGGAGAAATACGGTATTAAATATTATGTGCTATCCAAAAGAAATGGATGGTGTTACTATTATTTATGGTGGAGCATTAAGTGGAAATCACCACGGAAGTTTGAAGTTTATAAAACATGAAGACGCAAAAACAGAGGAGGATATTGAAAAAATTGTAATTGAAATGATAAAGAAGGATAATAATGTGACATTGGGGTCAGACCGAGCGTCCAGGTAAGGGTATATAGTCCGGTGGGTGGAAACCCCATCAAATAAGCTGCTAACCACAGCATTTGAAGCGAGTCTTGAGTCTGTCGCGGTAACGTTGCAGGCTAAGCGTAGACAGCAAGATAACAGGGATAGCTATTGAGCACCGAAATCCCAAAGTCACCAGAGGGTCGACATCGTGGTCTGGATGGAAGACAACATATGCATTTATCGTTATGGTGAGATTTTACATACCTCTTCGGAGTTGGTTGGAACTATTCATGTTATACAGGGAAGATATATCAACTGGAGAGAACCTGCATTTTCTTCTGTAGTGTGTAAATAGGAAGTATGCCTGACAACCAAAAGAAGGATGGCAAGTAACCTAAATGTTTGCTACTGGTCTCTCAGTTCTGCTTTTAAAATTTCTATAATAAAACTTTAAATTGTATTTTTCATAGTAATCCGTTATACTAAAGACAATGTATAGCGGATTTTTATTAGTGGATTTATTGAAATTTCCAGATTCACTAGTGTTCAGGAAGGCGGCATATTGTATGTGTGAATTTAATATCCAGGAAATAGAACTTTTTAATTACAGGCAGTTTGAAGATAAGAAATTTGTGTTAAATTCAAGAATGAATGTTTTTGCAGGAAAGAATGGCTCTGGTAAAACAACAGTATTGGAAGCAGTTAATGTCGTGCTGGGGGCATATCTTGCAGCGTTTAAGACATATGTACCTTCCAGGTTTGTGTTTAATATCAAATCAACTGATGCAAGACGAAAGACTCAGATTTCAGATGATAGCAGAATTCTTACTGCTGGTGCAATCCCACAGTATCCTTGCAAGGTTAGTTGTAAGGCTGCATGGAATATTGATTATGAGTCTATTGGTTTTCAGCGTGTTCTTTTGAAACAGGATGGCAGAACTAAGTTTGGTGGAAAAAATCCAATGCAGCAGACTGTAATTGAATGGGAAAGCAAAATCGCAAATGCAGATCACTCTGATGAAGATGTTATTCTGCCACTGGTATTATACCTTAGTTCAGCACGACTTTGGAAAGATGGAAATAAAAGAACAGTAAAGACAGGCGTATTGAGCAGAACAGACGCATATAGCCACTGCCTTGATGCGCAGCATGGATTGGATATTGCATTTCGATATATAGATACGCTTAAAGCTGTTGCAGTTGAAGAAAATGATGGAAAAATTTTCCCGGCTTATGAGGTCATTTTGTGGGCGGTTAATGAGGCGTTTAGAGATGAGTTAAAATCAGGTGAAAAAATTATATTTTCTACAAAATATGAGGATGATATTATTGCACTTAGAACATCTGAAGGAACCGTTCTTCCATTTCAGATGTTGAGTGACGGTTATAGAAACGTTATCAAGATAATCTTGGATATTGCAGCAAGAATGTGTATATTAAATCCATATTTGAAGGAGAAAGCCTTACAGGAAACACCGGGTATTGTTCTTATTGATGAAATTGATTTAAGTTTGCATCCAACCTGGCAGAAAAGAATTATTGGGATTTTAAAACAACTGTTTCCTAAAATTCAGTTTATCTGTGCAACACATTCGCCTTTTATTATTCAATCACTTGAAGAGGGCGAGCTGATCACATTAGACCAGCCTCTGGAATCTGAATATTCAGGAGAGAGTATTGAAGATATTTCGGAGGATATTATGGGGGTTGTGTTACCTCAATATAGTGAAAAAAAGAGAAAAATATATGAAGCTTCAAAGCTGTATTTTGAAGCACTTACACAGGCAAAATCGCAGGAAGACATAGACAGACTGGGAAAAAGACTGGCGGAACTGGAGGCTGAATACAGCGAAAATCCTGCTTATATGGCGTGGGTACATCAGCAGTATCTGGAACAGAAATGGAAAGTGAAAAAGAATGAGACCAATAAATAAGGGGGAGTCTCCATATAAAAAAATAAATGAATATAAGGACGCATTGCCATATTTAGAGAGACGGATAGGAATGTATTGTTCTTATTGTGAATTTCCTATACCACATGTTCCTGAGGTAGAACATGTGGTTTCAAAATCCAAAGGTGGAGATTTAACAGACTGGAATAATCTTAACCTGGGATGTAAATATTGTAATACACGAAAAAAGGCACAGACAATGCCGGAAAATAAAAAAAACTATTTGTGGACAGATGAAGATAATACTGCTATCGCATATTCGTACATTAATGGTATCCCAAAGGTGAATGAAGAGTTATTGATAAAACTGGATTCAACAGGGGATTACCTGAAAAGAGCACGTAATACATATAACCTTGTAGGTTTAGGCAATCTTCCTATGGGAAAAGATAGAGATAGACGATTTGGACAAAGAAATACAGCTTATCAAAAAGCATTAAACTCGCTGGAACACTGGAATCATATGAAAGACCTGTCAAAAGAATATCAGAATGATATGAAAAATCAGATTATTATGACGGCATTGGGAGATGGATTTTTTTCGATATGGATGGAAGTGTTTTGCGACGAACCGGAAATACGACTAGCACTCATAGAGACTTTTCCAGGAACCAATCTGAATTATTATGATGAGAAAGGATGCGTTAAAGAAATTATATGACAAGGATTCAGTATAATCTGAATGAGGTAATGGTTATCAAGTCTACGATCCCGGTTGGCTTTACAGCCAGTGTGAGAGCGAAATATCACTGTGACAATATTATTTAAAGTCAGCACATTGAGATCAGACGTGCGTCCAGTAAAGGGAGAAAGCCCCATCAATAATCACAGCATTGAATGTGAACTTCCAGTAATTTTTCCGCCTAAAGAAAAAAGAACAAAAATAAAATCATAAAAAATCCCGGTTTTCTGCGCTTTTCCATTGCAGACAGCCGGGAAATATAGTACAATTATTTTAGGTGGATAACCGCCTAAAAGGAGGGCGCTATGTATCTGGATTTTTTAGTGAAAGTACCAACCGTAAAAGGCAAGATCACACGGAGAAAAAAGTCAAATGTTGTATATATAGAGTATGAGTATGACCGGGTTTATGATCCATCTCGGAAGTATACTTTTCCCAAAAGAGTAACAATCGGAAAACTGTCAGATACGGATCCGGAACTCATGAAACCGAATCAAAATTTCCTGAAATATTTCCCCGATGCAGAGCTTCCGGAAAGCAAAAACAGGACTTCCAGAAGTAGCTGTCTCAGGGTAGGAACATATTTTGTACTGCGTAAGATCATAGAAGAATGCAGCTTGAACGATATCCTTGGAAAGTATTTTGGATCGCGTGATATGGGGCTGTTTTTAGATTTGGCTGTTTATTTGACCATAGCGGAAAACAATGCAGCGCAGTACTATCCGGATTATACATACAACCATCCACTTTTTACGGAAAAGATGAAACAATACAGCGATTCAACCGTATTAGATTTCCTGAATTCAGTAACAGATGATCAGAGTACAGGATTTCTGAATACATGGAATGAGTCACGGAATTACCGTGAAAAGATTTATATTTCTTATGATTCAACGAATAAAAACTGTCAGGCCGGGGATATAAAAATGGTTGAATTTGGGCATCCGAAAGTAGATATGGGAGAGCCGGTATTTAATTATGCAGTTGCGTATGATACTCATAATCAGGAACCATTATTTTATGAAAAATATCCAGGAAGTCTGAATGATATCTCCCAGCTTCAGTTCATGCTGGATAAAGCATCCGGATATGGTTATAAGAAGATTGGATTCATTCTGGACAGGGGATATTTCAGCTGCGAGAATATACAATATATGGATAAATGTGGGTATAGTTTTGTTATCATGGTGAAAGGGATGTCTGCCCTTGTGAATGAACTGATCCTGGAAAATAAAGGGACATTCGAAAATAAGCGGGTAAACAATATCTATGAATATGGAGTTTACGGAAAGACAATACGGCACAAACTGTATGCAAGTGATAAAAAAGAGCGTTATTTTCATCTGTATCATAGTATTTCCAAAGAAAGCGCAGAACGGATAGAGATTGAAAATCGGATCAACCAGATGACGCAGTATCTGAAAAAGTACCAGAATAAAGTAAAGGAATTCGGTCCTGGATTTGAGAAGTATTTTAACCTTCATTATGATGAAAAGAGTCAGGCTTTTATACTACCAGAAGAACGGTGCAGTGTGGTAGAAAGAGAACTGGATCTGGCAGGATATTTTTGTATCGTTACATCGGAAAAGATGAGTGCGAAGGAAGCAATCGAACTGTATAAGAGCAGGGATGTATCGGAGAAACTATTCCGCGGAGACAAATCATATCTGGGGAATAAGAGCATCCGGGTGTATTCAGAAGAATCAGCAAGAGCGAAGATATTTGTTGAATTTGTAGCCATGATAGTGCGCTGCAAGATGTATATAAAACTAAAAGAAGAAATGAAAAAACTGGATAAGAAACTGAACTATATGACTGTACCGGCGGCAATAAAAGAGCTGGAAAAAATAGAAATGGTACGTCAGTTAGACAATATATACCGTCTGGATCATGCAGTAACAGCGAACCAGAAAGTAATATTGAAAGCCTTTGGACTGGATGCGAATAGTATAAAATACTTTGCGTCAGAACTGAGTAAGGAACTGAAAGAAGCAGAATAAGGAAGGAAAATAAAGATGGCAAGAACAAGAAAAACAAGTAAGGAAGCATTGGAAGAAAAGATTGAAAAAGCAGAGGCTGATGTGATCGCAGCGAAGAAAAAGTATGATCAGGCAACAGCAAATCTGAAAGAACTGTTAGACAAGCGGGATGCCATAAGAAAAGAAGAGATCCTGTCAGCAGTTGTAAAAAGTGGGCGGTCATATGAGGAGATCATGAACTTTTTAAATGCAGGATCAGATGGAGAAAAGACGGAAAAATAGAATTGTTTTGAGTCGCAGATATAGCGACACTTGATTTAGGCGGAAAAAAACTGGAAGTTCACAATGAGCTGAAGGATTTTTAGACGAGCACAAAAAAAGGGTAAAAATGGTAATTTACAGAAAATTCAGTTAATTACTTGTAAAAATAGCTCTAGGAAAGCAGTAAAATCAAGGGTTCCGAGAAGCTACCGTAGAAACGAAAGTAAGCCCGAAATTCCGAAAAGAAAAAGAGAGCATCAGATATATCCAAGAGAAGAATCTCCGGATATGCTGATGCTTGACTTGTTTTTAGCTCATTTAAAGACAATGAGGAGCTGTCAGAAGAATATGGGGCTATCGTATAGATGTTTTGAGTTAAGAAGGGATACGTGGAATGAATAAGTAGAATTCTGTAGTTGCTATGTTCCCTCAAAAGATATATACTTAAATTACAAATAAAAGCTGGTCAAGGGAGAGACTTATGGATGTGAAAGACAGTATTTCTGTAACACTAAAGACGATAGATGGAAAAGAAACGAAAGATCAGTCAGCAAAGAATATTTTTTCATATAAACCAATTATGAGTAATATTCTAAAATATACTGTAGAAGAATATAGAGACTGCTCCCTGGAAGAAATTATGAATTGTATAGAAGGTGATACGATTCAGATAGGAACCGCGTTGGTAGAAGAGGATATGGCAAAAACCATACGTGGAGAGGATACAGAATTTCATACGACAGATGAAGCACCAGCAGCATTTGATATTCTGTTCCGTTCTTTAAATCCAAAAGCAGAAGGAAAGCTTCTGGTAAATCTTCATATTGATTTTTAGATACAGCAAAATTACACACCGGGTTATCCGGTTGTAAAAAGAAGTATATATTATGGCTGCCGTAAATTGTCTGCACAATTAGATAAGATAGGGGAAAATGGAAAAGGATATGGTCATTTAGAAAAAGTGTACAGTATCTGGATCTGCCTCGATAATATTCCCAGGAAACTGGAAAATACCATATCATATTATAAGATGCAGAATTACAAAAATGAGGGAATCAAAGACAAAGAGTTCCGAATTGATTCCTGGGAATCAGATCTTTTGGAGATTATAATAGTACGGCTCGGTGGAGAAGGACAGGAAGAAAAGGGACTTTTGGATCTCTTATATGGATTATTTTCCGGAAACCAGAAAAAAGTATTATCATATTGGGAATTTGAAAGGTTATCGGATACATCAAAAAAATATATCTTAGAAAATATAAGTAAAGATATTTTGGAGAATTGGCATTTATTGTTCGAGAAAAAGAAGAAAAAACATGAGAATTTAAGAGAAATATGGTTTTCTGGTTACTTTAGTTTAATTTTGAATTCTCTTCAATATGATTTGAAAAATAAGGAGGAGTGGAAACTTAGTTTTTTAAATTACGAAAAAATATTAGAAAAAGATATGTATGCATGGTATGAGAAAACGACACATATGTGTTGCGCTTTTTTCTATGATATAACGCAGATATTTTATATTGTACTGGCAGGGCAGGAAAAGCAGATTATAGAGGCGGATGAAAGCGTGACTCAAAGTATCAGGAAGATACAGTTATTTATACGGCGGCATGAGGATTACTGGAAGGATCATGTTAAACAAAAAATAGAACTGGAACATAGACTAGAGGCGATGTTGTAGATTTAAGTGGAAATTCATAACCAGTAAAGGACAAAGGATGAATATTTTAATAGTAGGAAATGGATTTGATTTGGCACATGGTTTGCCCACGAAATATGCGGATTTTCTGAAGTTTATAGATTTTTTTTACAAGCATAAGGCACAAGAAAGTTCAAGATTAGAATTGATTGCGGGAGAGGATATCAATTGCTATAAGTATTTTACAGACTTATTTAACAGTAAACAAGATTCTGAATTTGATCAGTATTTATATGATCAATCAAGAAAAACAATTCATGAGTTAAGTGATTTGTGCAAGGATAATGCATGGATTAAATATTTTTCAGAGGTGTATAAAAGCAGAGAGCAAAAAGGAAAAGACGGGTGGATTGACTTTGAAAGTGAAATTTCCCTGATTATACAGACATTCAACAGTGTAAGCAGGGATATACAAGAGACCATACAAAAGGGAGGCGTAGGAACGGTGCTTTCACAAAGGCAATTAAACGTTCTTGCACTATTTTTGGAAAAGATGGATAGTTCATCAGGAATGGCGACCCATGTCTGGAAAAAAGAAGAAATTGACTTTTGGAAACAGAAACTTCTGGAAGATCTGAATAAACTTACACGTGCACTTGAAATTTATCTCTCAGATTATATTAGCAATTTTATGCTGGGAAATGGACTGCCAGATATAAAAAACTTGCCATATTTGGACAAAATTTTATCGTTCAACTATACATGTACATATCAGAGGATATACGGAGAACATCCGTTTTTGGAGTTTGATTATGTGCATGGAAAAGCTGATTTAAGGAATGATATCCAATCTACAAATATGGTGCTTGGAATTGATGAATATCTGGAAGGAGATGCGAGAGATAAAGACCTCGAATTTATAGAATTTAAGAAATTTTTTCAAAGAATACATAAGGAAACAGGGGGCTTATATGAAGGCTGGCTTGAGGAAATTCAGTCTGAGAAAAAAATATATGAAATATCAGCAATCGTTAAAGAGAATGGAATAGTTAAAAAGCATCACAGAGTAGTTAAGTACCATAAAGTTTTTATATTTGGACATTCATTAGACATTACGGATAAGGATATATTAAGAAAATTTATTTTAAACGAAAATGTTAAGATAATAATTTTTTACACCGATAAAGAGGATTATAAAAAGAAGATTATCAATCTGATAAAAATTATAGGGCAGGATGAATTGGTAAAGAGAACGGGTGGGAAAAATAAAACAATAGTGTTTCAAAAGATAAATACGTGCACATTGGAATCTGATTCCATGAGGGAAAAATAAAAAAGAATAAAGCAGGGGAAGATTTGTGAATCCAGACAATAGTGCATTTCAGTTTGCTCTGAATTCCAGAATATATGTGGATAAGACAGATCTTATTAGTATGCACGATGGAGAAAGAGATGAAGAAATGTCTTGTCAATGATTGACAATCGGTAGTATATCTGCTATATTGAGACATATATCTGAGAAAAATCGTTAACCGTTCGGTTATTTAATTTCCCTGTGTGACAATATGATATAAATGATATACAGAAAAACATGACATATTAAAAGTAAAGGGTGATAAGATGCTTACAATTGTAAATGGAGTTACATCTAAACAGGTGCTTGCAAATGAAATTATAAATCTTTTGGAAACAATGGGATTAGACGGATATTTTTATTTGGGCTACCCTGTTTTAGGGGGAATTGATGGAAAAATTAAAGTTGATGCATTGTTAGTGAGCGAACAGACGGGTATTGTGCTTTTTGATCTGGAAACATTAGCAGAAGAAAATATGGAAGATAAAATTCAGTTATTGGATGAACTATATAATAATATGGAAGCCAAGCTGAAAAGATATGGATATCTGTCAAAAAGACGAGTTTTACAAGTGCCGATTAATGTACTGTCTTATGCACCCCTTTATAAAACGAAGAGTGATGAAATTTGTACATCAATAGAAGAAGTAAAGGAATATTTAGAAAGTCTGGAATGGAAACAGGGCGAAGAATATTATAAGAAATTACTGGAAGCGATTCAGATGATTTCACAACTGAAAAAAAGAGGTGGCAGAAAAAATCTTCAGAAGGCTTCGTCAAGGGGATCAAAATTAAAAGCAATTGAAGACCAGATTTCCTGCCTGGACAAGTATCAAAGTAAGGCAGTCATTGAAACGGTAGAAGGTGTTCAACGAATCCGGGGTCTGGCAGGATCGGGAAAAACAATTGTTCTGGCATTAAAGGTAGCATATCTGTATACTATGTATGAAAATAAGATGATAGCAGTTACATTTAACAGCCGGGCATTAAAGGGTCAATTTATTCAACTGATCACAAACTTTATTGTTGAAAATACAAATGAGGAACCTGATTGGAGCAGAATTAAAATAATTCATGCATGGGGAAGTAAAAATTCAGAAGGTCTGTATTTCAATTTTTGTAAGGCAAATAATCTAGTTTGTTATGATTATATGGATGCGTGCCAGAAATATGGAAGAAATTCATCTGCTTTTGACAGAGTATGTGAAGAAGCCGTAGAATCAGTAACGAATCCCCAGCCATTGTATGATGTGATTTTAGTAGACGAAGCACAGGATTTTTCAAAATATTTTCTTCAGATGTGTTATATGTCACTCCCACATGAAAGCCGTATGCTTGTATATGCATATGATGAACTCCAAAGCCTGGATAACAAAAACGTTGAATCTCCGGAAGACATTTTTGGATACAGTAATGGACGGCCGAATGTAGTGCTTGATAACAGTAATGGTAAGGCGGAGGATATTGTCTTATCAAAATGTTATCGTAATTCAAGACCAGTTCTTATTACAGCACACAGCCTGGGATTTGGAATTTACAGAAAAAAAGAGGCACGGGAGGAAACATCGTTAGTTCAATTATTTGAAGATAAACAGTTATGGGAAGATATTGGATATACAGTGAAAGAAGGTGTGATCAGAGATGGAGAATTTGTAACGCTATATAGAACAGAAGAAACAAGTCCTGCATTTTTAGAGGATCATTCGTCAATTGACGATCTTATACAATTTAGAAGATTTGAAAATAATGTACAGGAAGCGGATTGGATAGTTGAAGATATCGAAAAAAATCTGCATGATGAAGAATTAAGATATCAGGACATTATGATCATTCACCCTGATCCCAAAATTACGAAGAGTTACGTGTCACATATCCGTGTTAAATTAATGGAAAAGGGAATTAAATCGCATATTGTTGGGGTACAGACAACACCAGATGATTTTTTTCAGGAGGATTCTATTGCAATCTCTCAGATTTACAGAGCAAAAGGAAATGAAGCAGCAGTTGTTTATCTGATAAATGCGGATCTTTGCGCAAGAGGCATCAACTTATCAAGAAAACGAAATATTATATTTACTGCTATGACAAGATCGAAGGCATGGGTACGGGTTAGCGGAATCGGAGATGATATGGATCTGTTAATACAGGAGTTTAACAGCGTTAAGGAAAGGAATTTTCAATTAGAGTTCACGTACCCGGACAAATCACAACGAAAGAATATGAGAATTATTCATAGAGACATGACTCAAAATGAATTAAGAGATATCAGAAAAAGCAATTCTAATCTGGCGGATATTACCAGTAAACTTGCAAATGGAGAAATTCGAAAAGAAGATTTAGATGAAGATACTGTGAATCGCTTAAAGGATGTGCTGTATAATTGAAAGAACAAGAAAAAGTATTTCGCGAGTTAAAGAAAGTTACAAGGGAATTGATCAGATGTGGACTGGCAGAAGAATATAACTATCCTGTAATTCAACAAATGGATATTGTATGGGAAAAATATCAAAATATTTCGTTATATTTAAGGAATATGGATTACAGTACAATTTATGATGAAATAGAAAAAAATCATAATTATAATGTTAAATTGCCAGATGGTGGTATCATACAGTTGATGTATCGCTTTAATAGAACGGGAACAGAATTGATTTCGCACAGATTGGGGTATTATCCATCACCGTCGTATGAACTTTATCAGAATGATCCGGAATTATACGATGTTGACTATATTTACGGAGATATTTTAAATAAATCTGTATTGCCTGTGATTATTCGAGCTGATTACAATCGAGATCCGGAGGAGAGCGAACTGCATCATCCATATTCACATATTACTTTAGGGGGATATAAAAATTGTAGAATTCCTGTAGATCGTCCAATATCACCGATGAAATTTGTGAAATTTATTATGGAACATTTTTATTATGTTCCGAGTTCACAGTTGGAATTCAATTTTGAAATTGAGGGTATAGTAGCTTTCGAAGAACATATTGCAGAAAAAGACATAAATAAGAGCAGAATAATAGTATGAAAATGGAGAATGAAATATGGAAATTGTTAGAGAATCTATATTCATACAAACAGCTATAAAATTATAGTGTAAATTATAGTAGAAAAGTAATTGACATATTCATGGTGGCAAGTTAATATAATATTAACAACAGGCAACAGGAGTGTCTGTCAAGCGTTGAAGTAAGGTGTTGTGCCAGGAGGCAGTGCCTTACCAGCTTTATAAGGGTTTAGCATTTACCACAATCTGGCTAGGGAGCAAAAGCTCTCAAAAGAAAATGCTGGGAGGCTCTGCCAAGTGCAGGGCCTTTCTTAATTTTATTATGAAAATAAAGGGAGTTGCGGAAAATATAGATGAGAACAGTTGTTGATTGTGTATCATCATTTATTCCTCTCTTATCAACAATCAACAGAGTATGAAATTGTTCTGGGAAGAAAAAATGTTGCGGTTAAACTTATAATAACGTTTGATAAGAAGGACTGTTTTCATTTGATGGGATTACAGGATTACATATATTATACGACAGATTGAAAAAAGATGTAAAATAGCAAGATTGCCTGATGGAAAATATTTATTCCATCAGGCAATCCTATGTAAACATTTCTTTAGTTTTGATTATTCTGCAGATTCTTTAGAAACAGAATTTTTCTTTTTTCTGGATTTACCAGAAATCATTTTATGACCGGAGTAGATAGCCATAATCATGCAGAGAAGAGAGCTGCAAGCAAAATATTTGTGAGCAGTTTTCATGTTTTTATAGCCGGTATAAAAGGTTCCAATCATGGCTGCCAATGCACCAAGTGACCAATATTTATGTGCTTTCATTTGAATATACCTCCTGCGTTTTTTTATATAATACCTCTTTTTAGAAAGCATGAAAACAGGAAATTTATAAATTCTGTTCTTTCTCAATCTGCTGTTCCTGTTCGTAGCTCTTCCCAAGGATCATATCAATATTGGCAGACACGGTACGAAACTCCCGTTCATAATTCCGGCGGTTAGAAAAATCTTCCCGTTGCATATTTCGCAATTCAATAAGTCGGTCTTTTTCAGCATAGAGGGATTTCGTGGAAGGCAGCTTATTTCCGACAGATTTTTCTTTCAGTGTTCGGAGAGCTGTATCATAAAGAGAAACTTTTTATTTTTATGGTAATAGCTGTTTAGTTTCTGACATTCAGATTACAAACCTGTTTGCGGCAGAGTTATTGATGCCGTATGAAGTCTTTCGGAAAAATTTCTTTGCACATATGAACGAATTGGAAATAACTCCCGGGAAGGTACGGTTGGATGAGGCTATCCGTCTGATTGTTTGTCAGATGAGTGATTTTTTGGTTCCTTATGTGATTAGCATAAATTAAGTCTGCGAAGCAAACGATACTCCTTGGGCTTTGCACAAGGAGATTCATATTTATTGTATTTCGCAGTGTATTACTGGACGCGGAGTGAACAGTAACCAGTAAATAAACAATTTATTGACAAATAACTGACCAGATGTAATAATACCACTCAGAGATAGTATTTGGACTCAAAACTATACTCTGGCTGAAATCACTGGAATCTTATATAAAAGCAGCCAGCCGGAATCCGGAAACGGGAACGGAGGGATGTATGTAATTTTAAAAGATACGAGCCGGTATTTATGATACAAAAAATCAGATTTCCAATAATCTATGGAATAGTAAAACATATTTTATGTATCAGAAACAGGACTCAATATACAGGGAATCAATCAGAAGCGTTTCAGGGTCAAAGTGTATCCTGATGCGCTTTTTTTGCAGATCATAAAGGTATATTTCCTTTTTATGGTGCTGCTTGACTCTGATTTTTCCCGCAGGAAAGGACTATATAAGATGACAATAGAAATGTTAAAAGGAAAAATCCACAGAGCAACTGTTATCCAGGCTGAACTGGATTATGTGGGAAGCATTACTGTGGATGAAGAACTGCTGGAAGCTGCCGGAATACTGGAATATGAGAAAGTTCAGATTGTAGATGTGAACAATGGCAGTCGATTCGAGACATACACAATCTGCGGAAAACGCGGAAGCGGTATGATCTGTCTGAACGGAGCAGCAGCAAGATGTGTAAGCACAGGTGACAAGATTATCATCATGGCTTACGCAGGATATGAACCTGAAGAGGCACGCACTCATAAGCCTGCAGTTGTATTTGTAGATGAAGAGAATAAGATCAGCAGAGTGACCAATTATGAGAAACATGGTCTGCTGAAAGACATGGCCTGAAAACGTTGATATCAGATTAGAGGCTATCATAAGATGAAAGTGAATTCAGAAAAGAGGCTATCTCAAAATCTATGATACCGGTCCATTGACCGAGAAAGAGGAGATAACAATGCAGGTAACAAAAACAGTAGAAGAAACAAGAAAACAGATCAAAGCATGGAAAAAAGAAGGTAAAACTATAGGTCTTGTTCCAACAATGGGATTTCTTCATGAGGGACATGCAAGTCTGATCAAAAAATGCAGAGAACAGAACGACATTGTAGTTGTGTCTGACTTTGTCAATCCAACACAGTTTGGTCCGACAGAGGATCTTGAGGCATATCCAAGAGATTTCGAACGCGACAGCAAACTCTGTGAAAGTCTTGGCACAGACCTGATCTTCTGCCCTGAACCTTCTGAAATGTATCATGATCCCCATGCATTTGTAAGTATCGATACATTATCTGAGACACTTTGTGGAAAAACACGTCCTATCCATTTCAAAGGTGTGTGCACAGTTGTAACCAAGCTGTTCCATATTGTAGCCCCGGACAGAGCATATTTCGGACAGAAGGATGCTCAGCAGCTGGCCATCATCCGCAAAATGGTCCAGGATCTGAATTTTGATATAGAAATCGTAGGCTGCCCGATTGTCCGTGAAGAGGACGGACTGGCAAAATCCTCCAGAAATACATATTTAAGCGATGAAGAGAGAAAGGCTGCTCTCTGTCTGTCCAGATCCGTAAAACTCGGACAGGAAATCATTCACGCAGGCATTTCCGCAGAAGAACTTCTCGGCAAAATGCGTGCAGTGATCGAGGCAGAGCCTCTGGCAAAAATCGATTACGTTTCCATGGTAGATGCACTTACCATGCAGCCTGTGGAAAAAGCTGATCATAATGTTCTCGTAGCAATGGCTGTCTATATTGGCAAAACAAGACTGATCGATAACTTCAGCTACGAGGTATAATATATGGAAAATATTTTAAAGAAAATAGGAAAAATCAGCAGTTTTGCATCCAGATATATTGGAATCATCATCATTGCCTTTTCATGCCTTGCCTTTTTCTGGAGGGATGGATTTGCATGGATGACAAATTATACATCTGTTTTTCTGGGCGTGATCATGTTTGGTATGGGACTGACCATACGTCTGGAAGACTTCCGGGCAATTTTTTCCAGACCAAAGGAAGTGATCATTGGCGCAGTTGCACAGTATACGATCATGCCAGTCGTAGCCTGGGTATTGTGTAAAGTTATGAATCTTCCCGCAGATCTGGCTCTGGGTGTGATTCTTGTGGGATGCTGTCCTGGTGGAACAGCCAGCAATGTGATCACCTATATTGCAGGCGGTGATGTTGCACTTTCAGTAGGAATGACCATCGTTTCCACTCTGGCTGCTCCTGTTATGACTCCATTTCTTGTGTACATTCTGGCAGGTGCCTGGGTGGAAGTATCCTTCTGGGCAATGGTACTTTCTGTTGTAAAAGTAATTCTGGTTCCTGTACTTCTTGGAATCCTTCTCCGTACACTTGCAGGAGATCATGTAGATAAAGTTTCAGATGTTATGCCATTGATCTCTGTTGTAGCCATTGTTATGATCATTGGCGGAATCGTGGCAATTAATGCAGAGAAAATCTTAAGCTGCGGAGTTCTGGTCCTTGGCGTTGTTGCGATCCACAATTTCTGTGGTATGATGCTTGGGCTCCTTGCAGCAAAAATTTTCCATGTAGAATATACACGGGCAACAGCTATAGCTATTGAAGTGGGCATGCAAAACAGCGGACTGGCAGTTTCTCTGGCAGCAGCTAACTTTGTAGCCAATCCACTGGCAACTCTTCCAGGTGCTATTTTCAGTGTATGGCATAATATTGCAGGCTCCATCTTTGCAGGAATCCGCCGTTCCGGCGTAGAAAACAGGACACGCACAGGTGAAAATGGTGTGTCAGCAGCATAAATAACAAGGGAACGTAGAAAACAAAAAATCCCCGGAATCCTTGGCTTAACAGTGATAAGAAACTAATTTGCTTATCTACTGCCAGCTAACGGATTCCGGGGCAAAAATAACTACTTGAATTTTTTTGCTTTTATGACATCTATAATTATCCCTTTGTTTTTTATAAGCTTTATTCGCCAACTCTCAATTTCTCAGCATTTTGAACGGAATATCCCATATCATAGGCTTTTTTGAAAACACTTTGATTTCTGACTAATCCGGCATCCATCACGTTTGCTGCATATATCTTTCCTGCAATCTTGTATTCTTCCAGATGTTCTACAAAACCATCCAGATCACCAAGCGGTCTTTCAATGATGTCCTCGCCCAGACCAGCCGATATAATATAGTAAACTTCTTTTTTACCAAGATGCTGCCAGATAGGATAAGTGCGGTCAATAAAGGTCTTCATCTGGGCACTGATTCCATAAAAATAAACCGGAGTAGCCAGTACAAGTACATCTGCTTTCCGAAACATTCCGAGTATTTCAGCCATGTCATCTTTTAATACACAGGTACCGCCATTTCTCATACAGCCGTCGCAGGCTCTGTACCATGTTCACCTGATGTCCTTTTGCTTCTGCACCTTTTTTGAACTGCTCACAGCTAAACAGTTCTCTGACTGTATTTTCATATACCACACATTTCTCTGCCTTCTTAATCTTTTTGGCATATTTTTTACTGTTAGTAAAGAATGTCATGGTTCGACCCTATGAAGTACGGCCCTATAAAGTATAGATATTTATCTACAATCTCCCAGTAGCCGCTCTTAGGCGAACCATTCTTCTTAATGACAGCTATGGCTTACGCATCCATGCTCGCCACATGTATGTCCTTCCCCGTGGTTGTGCTCGTGATGAGAACACTTCACATTTGGATTATACGCAAGTGTTTCATTGATAAAGGCTTCTACCGCTTCATCTGCATCTCCGGAAACTCCTCCGAAAAGCTTAATACCGGCTGCCGCTAAAGCTGTCTGTGCGCCCCCTCCGATTCCGCCACAGATCAAAACATCTGCATTCAATGCATTAAGAACTCCTGCCAATGCGCCATGTCCGCTTCCGTTGGTATCTACTACCTCTGAATGTACCACTTTCCCTTCTTCTACATCATAAATCTTAAATGTTTCTGTGTGTCCAAAGTGCTGGAAAATCTGTCCGTTTTCATATGTTACTGCTATTCTCATAATACCTTCTCCTTTTTCCACTGCATATTTTTGATAAAGCTCCTGCTTGTAACATCCTCCAAGGTTGCAGTCGCTACTTTGACCATCGCAGATTCTGAAATCCCCGCCCTCAATTCTAAGCGGATGTCCATCAATAAGTGCATCTGCTATTTTCTTCCTGGCAATCTCGTAAATTCGTTGAACTGTTGTTCTTGCGATCTGCATAGATACTGCACACTGCTCCTGACTGTAACCTTTCTTGTCCAAAAGACGAATTGTTTCATACTCATCTACCGTCAGAATAATGGGGGCTTTTTTCTCCGTATCATCTGCCGGAAGAAATTCTAAAACATTGGGAAAATGGCAGACTTTTCTGCATTTTATTGGTCTTGGCATAAACTGCTCCTTTCTTGTTATAATATAATAGTTCTATAAAGGGCATATGTCAATAACATTTTTGACATATGCCTTTTTAACCAAATCAAGTAAGTCCCCTGCTTCAATTGCGAAGAGCAAACGGGCATCGGAGAGACTTCTGGAAAGCAGTACGAAATATCTTGAAGAGAAGCTGAAACTCACAGTCAACAGAGAGAAGCTTAATGAGATACTGACTGGTTATCTCCATTACTATGGCATCACTGACAATTCAGAGAGAATTACAGCATTTCGTTATAATGTTATGAAAAGCTACAATTTTAAATATCAGGGGAGATCGAGGTCTCTTATCTTCAAATATTCCACAAGCTTAAAAGACATTCTCAACAGAAACTCTGTCATGGGATCGTTTAAATCGGCTTTACCTATTTCAATGATTTTTTCCATTCGATAAGCCAGCGAATTCCTGTGAATACACAAAATGTTAGCTGTTTCCTTATTGTTATGGAAACACTGTAGATATACCTCAAGTGTATGGTAAAGTTCATTTCCCGTTCTCTGGTCATATTTATTCAGTCTGTAAAGGGCAGGGTGGATATAATCTGCAAGTTTTTCTGGTTCTTTGATCTTGTTCATCATTTCGTAGAACTCAATTTCAGAATACCGATGAATTTGATGCTCCATCGGATACCTTTGATCCCATGATATTTCCTTCTTAAGGTTATCAGGGATTCTGTGATTCCATTCAAGAACTGTCCGCGCCTGCTGATAAGCTCTGTAAAATTCATCCATTTTTGAAAAAACCAGGGAGATTCCTACATCCAGATGATACTCTGCCATCGTTTTAAGCATTATTTTTTGAGTATCTACAAATATAACAGAACTCTGATCTGGTACAAGCAGGACTAGTGCATTGTCGTGGACAGTCATATATGCTTCCGGAAAGATATGTCGGATCACAGGATAAAGCTGCTGCTTTAATTTATTTTCCTTCAAAAATGTCTTCGGTTGGATACAAAGTGCATACATTGCATCAGATACTCGAAGATGAGAAATGGAATCTGCCAATATATCAGCCGGAGTTCCAATCAGCAAGGCTTCAAGAAGCTGCTGGTCCGCACTGGTGTACTGAAACAGTTCAGGATGATAATGTCCAACTACGGAGCTGATTGCCCGGCTTACATCACTCATAGCTGCTAAGTGTTCTGCGGTAAAAGGGATATTGTTTTCTATCATCAGAACAAAACCAACCTGAACACCGTTTAAAAACACTTTCGAACTACATTTACGATATGGTGATTCCGGGCAAGATACTTCAACAGCCTCAATGCTGGCTGAAGCCCCCTGGACAGCTTCCAATGACATTACATTTTTAATGAAATCGTATGTACAATATCCACGTTCAATATTCTTTTTCCATAATTTATCCGTAACCGGAATTGATGTAGAATATGACAGGATACGGAATTTCTTGTCACAAAATACCAAGGAATATCCTAATTTGATGGATGCAGAGTTAATCACTTCATCCAGGCTATGGGAAGAGTGGCCTTTTCGAACCAGTTCTTCATATAAACTAACCTGTTCATGTGTCTGAAGAAACTGTTTTGCTGCATTAAAAACTGCAAAAAGCTCTTTTGCCTGTACTGTTGCACGATCCGTACAGGAATAAGGAAAAAGATAGTTTTCTCCACGAACAAGGATACATTGAGAAGGCTGCATATCAGGAGACAAAACATTGGGATAACCAAAATAGACAATATCTGTGGCGTATCTTGTTTGAGTGCCATCCAGCAGCTCTACATCTCGTATTTCATGAAGATCAGTAGAACAATTTAGTATTATGTTAAAATTTTTTTCATTTTTTAAATAATCAATAAGATCGGAAAACAGCATTTTCATACTCCTCTTTACAATTCTTTGTGCATAATGTACAGTGTTTTGCTGATTATTATTAATTATAGTGCATTGTGCATAAATATACAATGTCTTTTTTATATTTATGCCGTTGTTTTTTTAACAATGAAAATGTTATTTTTAAGCCATAATAATCAAGAGACACAAGTAAAGGAGGGTGTACATGTATCAGGAAATATTTAAACAGGGAAAAATTGGAAATATTACACTTAAAAACCGGCTTGTAATGTCACCGATGGGTACAAGCCTGGCGGAGATGGATGGGTCTCCATCGGAAGACATGATTGCATTCTATGAGGCACGTGCAATTGGTGGCGCAGCGCTTATTATTCCGGAGATTGCAAGGGTAAACGATCTGCATGGTGCAGGGATGATGCGTCAGCTGTCTGTTTCAAAAGACAGACATATCGAAGGTCTTGCAAAGCTTGCAGAAACAGTACATAAATATGGGACAAAGATATTCATCCAGCTGCATCACCCTGGACGTGAAACAGTAACTGCTCTTACAGGCGGTCCGGTAGTATCTGCTTCAGCAATACCGTGCAAATATCTTCAGCAAGAAACAAGGGCTCTTTCAACAGAAGAAGTAAAAGCTTTGATCCAACAGTTTATCTCAGGTGCTGTACGGGTAAAAAAAGCGGGTTGCGATGGAGTAGAGCTTCATGCGGCTCATGGGTATCTATTACAACAGTTTCTTTCCCCTTACACAAATAAACGCGAAGATGAGTATGGTGGTTCCTTTGAAAACAGACTTCGTATGATCACCGAGATCATAAATGGAATCCGTGTACAGTGTGGACCGGACTTTCCGATCGGTGTCCGTTTAAGCGTTGAAGAATTTCTGGATAAAACAGGAGTGACAGAGGATTATATCCATATCCAGGATGGAGTTAAGATTGCAATGGCGCTTGAGAAATGCGGGATTGATTTTATTGATGTGTCTGTTGGTTTATACGAGACAGGAAGTGTATGTGTAGAGCCGATCTCCTTCCCCCAGGGTTGGAGAAAAGATCTGATCAAGGCCGTAAAAGATCATGTTTCTATTCCAGTGATAGGAGTTTCCTGCATACGTGAACCACAGGTAGCTGAGAGTTTTCTGGAAGGAGGTATTGTTGATTTTGTCTCCATGGGAAGAAGCTGGCTCGCAGACGAACAGTGGGGACTCAAGGTCCTTGAAGGAAGAGAGAATGAAATTTGTAAATGTATCAACTGTCTGCGTTGCTTTGAGAGCCTGAATGCATGGATGGGCGCGGGTATTCCTGCGGAATGTGCAGTTAATCCACGTGCATGCCGCGAACGTCTTTATGGAAATGCAGAATATGACACTCAGGAACATAAGGTAGTAGTTGTGGGTGGCGGACCATGTGGTATGATCGCTGCTAAAACACTTGCTGAACGCGGCATGAAGGTAACATTGGTTGACCGCCAGAGTGAGCTTGGAGGTACGATAAACCTTGCAAAGAAGCCTCCTTTCAAAGAACGTATGGGTTGGATTGCTGATTATTATAATGTTGAATTTGAGAAACTTGGAGTTGAATTAAAACTTGATATGGAAGCGACTGCGGATAAAATTGCAGAAATGAATCCGGACGCGGTACTTGTAGCAACAGGTTCTAAATCTGTCATTCCAGGATCTATTCCCGGAATAACCGGAGAAAATGTATATACAATCGAAGATATTCTTTCCGGAAAAGCCGGACTGAAGAATAAAAAAGTAATGATTATCGGAGCAGGTGTTACGGGACTTGAAACAGCAGAATATCTCTGTCACGAAGGAAATACCGTTGTACTTGCGGATATGCTTGACAAAGTTGCTCCTAATGCAAATCATACAAATGTTGCAGATGTATGTGGAAGATTGAAAGAATACAATGCCCAGTTCATGATGGCATATGCTCTTAAAGAGATCAAAAAAGATGGAGTTGTACTTGAAAGACTGAACGATAAGATAAATGTGGAAGTTGCTGCAGATGCTGTTGTTCTTTCCCTTGGTTTCCGTCCGGACAACCATCTTGTTGAAGAATTAAAAGAAAAAGGAATCCATGCTCAGGCTATCGGAAATGCTGTGAAAGACGGTACGATTGCTCCTGCATCCAGAAGTGGTTTTGAAGCAGCAAGGAAATTGTTTAAGACATCTGTCAAAACTCCAAGCTTTATCACCGCTCCGGAGGAAATGCCTAATTTCGGTAAGATATCTCTTATGAAAAATCAGGAGGGAATATATCTTGCATACCTCACCGATCCTGCGGCGATTGCAAAGGTTCTGCCTGCACCGTTAAAACCATTTTCCGTGCCTGTAGTTACGGTATCTGTGTGCCATGTTAAGGAGCCTACCTTTGCTGATGATTATTATGAAGCAATCCTTGGTGTTTACTGTACATATGGAACACAGCTTGGATTATATCCAATAGGACTTGTACTTGGGGGAACCGGTGCAGAAATGGCAGTTCAGTGTGGACGTGACAATGGATCAATTCCAAAGAAACTGGGATCTGAATTTGTAATCCGTCGAAACAATGATCATGTGACCGCTCAAGTCTGCCGTCGTGGTACTGAACTTGTAAATATTGATCTCAAGATTGGTGAATATAATAACGCAATGACCGGAATGCTGTATCAGTTCCCAGAAGCCGGTAAAAAGACATATGGCGGTGGTTTCTACTTCCACCTTGACCGCGAACCGGATAAAGAAGGAAAATCACATTTCCAGAATGGTGCTCTGCTTCAGAATCTCTGTGAATACAATTACCATTCATGGGAGCCTGGTTTTGCAGCGATTAAATTACAATCGTCCATTGATGATCCATGGGGAGAACTTCCAATCAGAACAGTCATTGGAGGTGCGTATTCCTCAAATGATCTGATGGTTCATAAACTGAATTTATGTGAAGAGATTGACGCAGATGTTCTGGCACCGTATCTGCTTACCGCACGGTATGACAGAACAGCATTCATGGAAACAGGAAGAAGATAAGGAGGGCATTGCCATGAAGTTTGAAAACAAAGTAGCAATCATTACCGGTTCAACAAGAGGAATCGGAAGAGCAACCGCAGAACTCTTTGCAAAAGAAGGAGCAAAAGTCATAGTTGTTGGAACAAAGGAAGAACTGGGAGAAAGCTGTGTGAATGAAATCAAGGCAGCCGGAGGAGAAGCAATTTTCTGTAAAACAGACGTGACATCTGATGAAAGTCTTGATAACCTGGTTAAAACAGCTCTGGACGCCTACGGAAAAATAGACATTCTCGTTAATAATGCAGGAGTAGGCGGAACAACTGCCAATATGGATCAGATCACAATGGATGAATGGAACACTGTTCTTGCAACAAATCTCACAGCACCATTTGTTCTTTGCAAGAAACTAATCCCTATTATGGAAAAACAAGGAGCTGGAACCATCGTCAATGTAGCTTCCATGGCAGCAACCGCAGCTGGCCGCGGAGGGCTTGCTTACACTTCTGCTAAACATGGCCTTCTTGGACTCACCCGTCAGATGTCATTGGATCATGGACGTACAGGAGTGCGTATAAATGCTGTTCTTCCAGGACCGATTGCAACAGATATGATTGCACGTGTGCTTGCAATTCCACAGCATCCGGTAACAATGAAGATTGGAATGAGTCCGGCAAAACGTCCTGGAGAACCTATCGAAGTAGCACAGGCCATTGCATTCCTTGCATCAGACGAAGCTAGTTTCATCCATGGAGCAGCTTTGGCTGTAGATGGCGGATATACGATATTTTAAAAATAATTGATATGCATTGGAAAAAGGAGTCATTTGGACTCCTTTTTTCAGTACGTAGGATCCTTAACTTCCAAAAATGAGTAGCCCTAACGAAAATAAAATTAAAAAAAGCCCGTATTTCTGCGGAAATTATTGCAAAAATACGGGTTTTGCTGTATAATAAATTTAGGGCTATATGAGCCTAAATAAAGGAGGCGAATATGTACCTGAAATCAAGAGTAAAAATACCAGATGTACATGGAAAATTGATCCGATTAAGAAGAGGGGATATCACATATATTAAGTATGAGTATGATCGCTATTATAATCCGGAGAAAAAATATACCTATCCACAGAGAGCGACTATAGGCAAGGTATGTCC
>OGRC01000721.1_pt1 | contig 25658 bp, 20 predicted proteins | sample 1553431 | NCBI WGS metagenome assembly OGRC01 (sample SAMEA2580064, study PRJEB22360) | human gut metagenome | biome: human gut; feature: human-associated habitat; material: faeces | place: Denmark | collected 2008/2010
ATAGCATTTTAAGCCGCTGTAATGTATTTCTATATCTAAATTAATAAAGGCTATATACCCCGTCTAAATGGAGTGTATAGCCTTTATTTAAGCCTAAAATAGAAGTAGCATATAGCTTTTCCTTCACCTTTTCAATCTGTCTCTCATTATTTCCCCTACTTACATCACACTCCACCGGAATGAATATAGAAGCAACGGAAGCAAAATGGAAGGAACGGAACTTTTTGTTTTCTTCCCCAATATAGTGCGCGGCATTCGCCAATCACCGATGTACAGGCGGTTTCATGTACTTCACCCTACATTTCATTCATGCCACATTTTGTATTGAGCCCCGTAAATTACCATATTGTAACAATGTCCTCCATCGAAAACCTATAGCAGTGTTCTCATCCATTAGATAGAAGTGAGTATATACTTTCATTATTATTTATTTTATAAGAATTAAAATGCAATCTTTGGTACTAACTATCAACACTTAAATGACTTTCATTAATCGTTTTCATATATTTTCCACATATCCTTAATACAGCCATGAAGTTGATGACGAAGTGATTGGGGTTCTAATACTTCAATCATTGCGCCAACTTTTAGTAACTCCATACAGAAGTCGTATGTCGGTCGAAGATGCAATTCGAAATCTGCATATTCATCAGAAGTGTATATTTCCCGTTGTGAAGGGTGAAGTGGAAGTGTGCGAAGATAATGTTGATGATATCTGTCAGCACGTAACACGATTCTTTCTTCCTTAATATCCTTATCAAGCACAATTCCAAAGAAAGAAGAGAAATAGGATTTAGCATCAAAGTCCTTTGGCAAAGTGAAGCATGTATCGGTCACACTGGCAAACCTTTATCTTCTATCTCTTCTATGATTTGTCTGATTTTGGAGATAATCCAATTTGAGACCTCTCCTGTGCGTATTGGTAAGTAGCTACTGGTGGAATGCCAATCGGTGTATAGAATCCATTCCCATCCATAAGGCCAGTACGTATTACTACATTCTGAAAAACATGATAATTGCCGTATTGGTAATTCTTTAGCCCCCAGCAGTGAACTTTGTGAAATACCGATATAAAGGTTCTTCCAATCCGAATCTCTTCCATCATCTCTTGTAATGACTATGTAATGGGACCATTGGGGCATTTTGAATTTTAGAGCCGGACTTTCGTCTCCTTCTTTGATGAGCTTAAATTCCATCCCCATTTTAACTGCGAATTCTTTTAACGGTTTAAAAATGAATTCTGTTCTTAATTTGCTACTTATTTCAGCTCTGTTATCCATCAAGGCAACTACTGCTTCCATATTATTGATGGCTAAATCTACGATTTTATCACTACTATCTTTATTCATATCTTGTCCTGTGATTTGTTTAATAAGTGTAATATATTGGGAAATTGTCTCTCGTACCAGAGGTTTGTCGTATGCTAACATCACACACTTTGATAACCAATTTAGGATATGTCCTTTGTACGAGATACAGTGATAGTCAATCTCATTGTCTCCTAATGAATCTTTGCTTGCCTCATGACCATCAAGTGTAAGATAAATCAACTTAAAGCCTTTCGGAAAACGTTGTTTACCATAGTTATTGTATCGCAGTAATTGATGGTATTGATCAATAGCATATATTTTATTCTCAATGATAATAGCATATTCACCATCTTCCAAGATTATATCGATCCGTCCACCAGTAGTTTCTGTCCGCTCACCAATATATCGTTCGACTATATTGGTATTGCAATTAGATATATAATCTCGTTTTAAGCCAATGGCTGCAAGAAATTCTTTAAGCATAGCATCTTTTAGGCCATGATTTCCGTCAGGATTTAACAATTCTGCAAGGAATGCGGAATGCAATCTAACTTCGTTAGACCGTAATCCAAGAGTGTTGAAAACGTTAAAACAATCGCCTTTTCGCTGCTTATGCTTCATTCGCTCTTGCTCAATAAGGCAAATCTTGCTTATTTCCATTAAAAGATCATTCAATTCCATATTTAAACTATTTTGTTAATACAAAAATACGAAAAGATTGCCTCGTTTTCTATATTATAATTTTGATTTAATTGATATTTATATAACGTTGAAATATTTTCAACGTTTATAGCTACTGGTAGCTTTAGCAAGACAATTTTTCCTCTTTGTTCACGTAGTGAATAATTATTGTGAAACAATCTCAAAAGCCAATTCTTTCATCCGTCTTTTTACGATGGAATACCATAAATATGAATTTTGCAAGTTGTTGGTGGGTATTCTATCAACATATTTTTCAAGAAAGTCGATAGTATAGAGTGACGCATCATCATAATATCGATTGATTATTTCACTCCAATCCCATAAATCGATAAACTTGTCAATAAGATAATAGTTCAACTTTAGATCAGTATTACTTGAAAGTTCTGACCAATCCCAATAATTTTTAAAATGCTCAATACATTCCTCATGAAAAAGGATTTTATTACTTGTGTTAGACAAGGCTTTCCAAGCTACATCGTTAAGGACCTTAGCCATAAACTCATTTGATACTTTTTTTATTGCCATACTACTTTTGTTTTGATTATTAATGAAGTTTGGTGCAAAAGTAAAAGCAGGGTGTCTCATTTTATGTGACACCCTATAAAAGAATCACCTATTTTTCTCCTCCTTCACCATCTTTCTCCACCTCTGAAATGCCCTCATCAAACTTTCTTCTTCCACTAACCCTACCATATTATAATGTTCGACAAAAGTTTCCATTGATTTTTTGAACATGATGCCGTGGCAGTATTTATTTTCCAGTAGAAATTCATAAAGTTCGGCCCTCATTTCTACTTCCATTGCTTTTTCAATGATAAGTGCACTGTTATGACCTATATAATTATATACATTTGGATTTTTGCCGTTTCTGGGATGGGGGAGGGTGAAGGTAATATTTCCGGTTTCGTGCCATGAGACGTTGGGAGGGTGGGGAATGGATAGCTGGTGGAGAAAGTGGTAGATGGGCTGGGTGTCGAGAAGATGGATCGCGGAAAGTGAGGAAGAAGAGCGGTCTGGAGGTACGTCGAGGTGATTTTTGTAGCGCATGTACATGTAAGCCGCTAGATAGGGCTTGATCTGAAAAGTAACTGTAACCATTGTTTTTAGATTTGATTTGTAAAATATTTATCAGTGGAGTACCGTGTTTGATATTGGTATCCGTTTTCTCTTGTTGGAAATTTTACTTAAAAAGAAAGGCCGGGAGGACGCTTTTGTAATGCTTTGTTTTTCAGATAGTTACATAAGTGGGTTTTGGTTTTAAACCAACGGGTCGTTCCTTTAAAAGGAACGACCCGTTGCACACCGAGAAACACCTCGTTGGTTTTAATGCAACGAGGTGCTCCTTAAAATCAAGAGATAAAGCTAGAATAAATCTCTCGAAATTTTGAAATCATAAAATAACTTGTTTGTTTTTGATGTAAATAAATAGTACTATTGTATATTTACTTGTTTTTATCTATATAAAGAAATATACAGAGTGTCATATATGAAGAAATTTTAGATGAAGTCTATTTAACATAGTTTAAATGAGCCTCTTTTATATTTCTGATTTTATTTTATGTTTGAGGGAGATTTAAAATATAATTATAATGTAACTGAAAAGTAGAATAGGAAGGAAATCCAAGTAAAATGGCTAATAATAGCTCCTTAAAACGAAAAAGCACTAAGTTCTATCAGAACTTAGTGCTTTTTCATATTCTATTCTTATTAAAATAAATATATAGTTCTTAAAATACAAATTATATCTCTTTTTCGGATTGTATTTATTAACAGTTCCGGTTTGGTATTATATAATGGAACAAAAGTATATATTCTTTTTGCAAAAAACAACGAAAAGACATATTTTTTTATGGAATAGTCATCTAAATTGATTGAAAAAGTAAAATCAAGCAACATTTCTTTCCAGAATTACATATTTGATGTAAAAACACTACAAAAACAATGGATTATAATTAAGTTCTGATAGAACTTATCTAAGTGTAAAAAGTGAGTTTAAATGTTTTAGGGCTATTTAATAATTTAAAAAGAGATTTATGAAGAAAAAATTAGCGCTGCTATTTGGATACCTTTTTATAGGTATCGGGCTGATAACAGCTCAAACGCAGAAAGTCACGGGGACAGTGATTTCCGATGATGACAAACAACCTGTTGTAGGGGCTTCAATTGTTGTAAAAGGCACTAACTTAGGTACAATAACAGACATAGACGGGCATTTCACATTATTGAATGTGCCAAATTCAGCAAAAATATTACAAATCTCTTATATCGGTATGAAAACGGAGTCGGTTTCTGTTCAACCGACTGTTAGAGTTATCTTAAAGTCTGATACACAACTGATGGATGAAGTTGTTGTGGTAGGTTACGGATCAGCAAAGAAACTAGGGTCAGTAGTCGGTTCGGTAACAACGGTTAATAATAGCAAGATAGCCAATAGACCGGTTGCTAATGCCGGAGATGCATTACAAGGACAAGTTGCCGGTTTACAAGTATTTACTCCCAGTGGAGAACCAAGTGGAAGTGTTGTAATGCGATTGCGTGGAGTCAGCTCGATCAATTCAAATACAGAACCTCTCTTTATTCTTGACGGCTCACCTATATCATCCGGAGCATTTACAGCATTAAATCCGAACGACATCGAAAGCATGACCGTATTGAAAGATGCTTCCTCAACAGCTATATATGGTTCCCGTGCTGCTAACGGGGTAGTAATAATGACTAGCAAGAAAGGAAAAATGGGACAGAAAGCCCGTGTTAGTATCAATGCGCAATATGGCTGGTCGAGAATGACTGGGGATAACATAGAGATGATGAATACCGAACAATGGCTTAACCTGCAGGAAATGCTGGACCCGGGAAAAGCATACGATACTACATTTCAAAAACGGAAAAAGTTCTATATAGATAATGGTATATCTACAGATTGGGCAGATGTTTTCTTCGGAGATGCAGCTCCTACACAACAATATGATGTAAATGTGGTCGGTGGTTCCGAAGGTATCAACTATTATATTTCATTTGGACATTATGATACAGAGGGAATTATGGACGATTCTTCATTGCGCCGTGAGACTTTGCGCAGTAATGTGGAAGTAAAGGTGACCGACTGGCTGAAAGCCGGGATTAACGTGAACCTTTCCTATCAGAAATATAACACGACAACTTTCGGAACGGAAGCTAATAGCGTTTATAATAAAGCGTATGCTGCCCGTATTTATCGTCCTGACCAAACAATAAACGAAATATTGACAGACGAAGAAGGTAACTTTACAGGATATGGAAAACGATTGGACTATTTTGACGATATGGGATATTATAATCCGTATTACTTGGCAGAACTTCAACCGAATGACCGGAGTACGGTACGTATCAATGGCAATACCTTCTTTAATATAAACCCAATAAAAGGATTGAATATACGTACCTCGCAGGCAGTAGATGCCTTTGATTATCGTAACTCCCATAAAGCCTATCCGGAAGGCCCCTTTGAAGGGGCAGGGGTGGCGTCCGAGTCTTTCGAACGTTATTATTCATTTACTTTCACCAATACAGCGGAATATAAGTTCAGTCTGTCAGACAAGCATCTTTTTACCGTGTTGGCCGGACAGGAGTCCATTATCACAAAGAATGAGAATTTCTCGGCAACTTCTAAAAAAATGGTAGACTCACGAATGATGCTGATGGCAGCTGGAGCAGAGTCAGAAGTGCCGATACATTCGATGTATGACAAGGTTTTCAATTCTTATTTCGGCACAATCAGTTATAGTTTCGCTGATCGCTATTATGTCGATTTGGCAGCACGGCGGGACGGTTCTTCTCTGTTTGCCAAAAACAACCAGTGGGCAAACTTTTATTCTTTGGGAGCCATGTGGGATATGAGAAAAGAGAATTTCCTGCAGAACGTTTCATGGTTGAACAGTTTACAGTTGAAAGTGAGCTATGGAACAACTGGTAATTCCGGTATCAGCGCCTATAATGCGTTGGCATTGGTTGGTTCCGGTTTGCTGTATAACGGACAACCGGGTATTGCTCCTTCTACCGTCGGAAATGATAACCTGACATGGGAAAGCATGAAAACACTGAATGTAGGCATCAGTACAAGAGTGTTTGACCGCTTTTCTGTAGAACTGGAATTTTATAACCGTCAGACGGACGATATGTTGATGGGTTATCCATTGTCATATACTACCGGACACGGAAGCAGTGTGGAAAATGTAGCAAGTATGCGTAATCGTGGTTTCGATATTACTCTGGGGGTGGATATTCTGAAAACGAGAGATTTCTCATGGAGTATCTCCGGAAACCTGAATTATAATAAGAATGAGATAACTAAACTATTTAATGGATTGGATGAATATACCTTGCCTGATACTGGTTTGAAGATGAAAGTTGGCAAACCTTGGGGAGAATATTACTATGTAAGATGGGCAGGGGTCGATCCGCGTGACGGATATAATACATGGTATGATAAAAATGGAAATCTGACGAAGAGTTACTCCGAAGAAGATGCAGTTTTTGTCGGCAAACAACGCTATGCACCATGGTCCGGTGGCTTTGGCACCCAGTTCGGATGGAAAGGGATTTCTGTTAGTGCCGACTTCTCTTTTATGCTAGGCCAGTATATGTTGAATAATGAGCGCTTTTTTACAGAGAATCCCACTTTTGCAGGTTCGGACAATCAAACTGTAGAAATGCTTACCATGTGGCAGAAGCCGGGAGATATAACCAGAATTGCCACTCCCGACTCCCCGATGCAGTTTGATACGCATTTACTGGAAAATGCTTCATTTATGCGTATGAAAAACCTGACTGTCGGGTACACCCTTCCGGCCAAACTGATTCAGAAAACAGGAGTAATCAGTAACGCCAGAATCTACTTTGTAGGACGTAATTTACTCACAGTGACTAAATATAAAGGATATGACCCGGAAGTAGACAGTAATATCCAATTGGGTAACTATCCCAATACGAAACAATATTCTTTCGGAGTCGAACTAACTTTCTAAAAACATAAAGAATGGTGAATATGAAGAAAATATCTATGATAGCATTGACTATACTGACACTTGGGGTGACTTCTTGTGATATGGATAAAATGCCATACGATGCTGTTCCTACAGAAGAAGCGTTAACGACCATAGTCGGTTTTGAAGAAGCACGTGCCGGTATCTATTCCGTATATTTAGGACTGACAGGAGGAAGCTATGTATTAGCTCCGGAAGTTCAGGCAGATGCCTTTAATGCAGTGGCGGATTTCTCTAATAAATATGGTGAGTTGCACCGTTGGACTTTCGAGAGCACCAACTCTACCGTAGAAACAATCTGGTCGAACTACTATGCCGCTATTGGACGTGTCAACTTCTTTATTGACGGGGTAGGTAAGATCGATGAGAATCCGGAAATCGAATTGACTGAAACCCAGAGACAACAGATTAATGTGTATGAGGGGGAAGCGTATTTTACAAGAGCATACTGCTACTTTTATCTAGCTACTTTATTTTGCCGCGATTACGATGTAGCTACCGCAGCAAGTACTCCGGGACTGCCGCTTCAGGTAAAATATGAGCCTAAACTTTCTGCTACCCAATATCCGGGACGATCTTCATTGGAAGATACTTACAAACAGATATTGGAGGACCTCGAAGAAGCCGAAGAACGTATCGAGACTGCAAAAAATGGCATTGCTGATTATGACAGGTATATTAATGGTGCATACGTGACAGTCAACACGGCTCCCAAGAATTGTGGGAATTATATCACGGTAGATGTAGTGACTGCATTGAAAGCGCGTGTTGCCCTGCAAATGGACGACTATGAAAATGCAGCCAAATATGCAGGTGACCTGGTTAATTCGAACAGATATCCATTATCGAACACAGCAACAGATTTTGAAAGTGTATGGAAGAATGACAAGGGAACGGAAACCATCTGGCAGATTGCCATGACTAGTGCCGATGATGCCGGTGTACCTCTGGGGACTATTTTTATCGGTTATCCGACTACAAAGAAGGATTATATTCCTACACAAACACTGATTGACTTATACAATGAAAAAGATATCCGACTAAAGACTTATTTCGGGAAATACCACTTAACCGTATCGTCAGGTAATGCGGCGGATATCTATTTCTTTAATAAATATCCAGGCAATGAATATTACAATGCATTAGGAAGCGAAACACGCTATTTGAATCAGCCGAAACCATTCCGAATTGCTGAAATGTATCTGATTGCCACTGAAGCTAATGCAAAGATTGGAACGGCAGCTGCTGTGAAAAAGGGTAATGACGCTTTGAATGCATTAAAAAAAGCGCGAATTGAGGGATGGACTGATGCAACCTACGATCAAGAAGCTTTATTAAATGAAATCATGAACGAACGGGAACGGGAGCTTGTAGGTGAAGGATACCGGTTGATGGACCTGAAGCGTTGGGGGAAAGGTGTGAAGCGTGGAAAACCGCAAAGCAAAGGACTGGTGCTTTTCCCGGGACAAGCAAGCACCGATGGACTGGATAAACCTGTGGATGACCAGCGAATGCTTTGGCCCATTCCTAAAACAGAAATGGATGCCAACCCTCAATTGGCAGGTCAGCAGAATCCGGGATATTAATCAATGAATAACGTAAATTATCAAACACTTGAGTAAAATGAACTATCTGAAAATATACACCCTTTTTCTATGTGCCGTTCTGATCGCCGCCTGTTCGGACGATGAGGAACAGTTTAATTCCGGAGCGGCTACGGTAAACTTGCAGGAAACTGCAATGACGGTGAAAGAATCTGCCGGTTTGTGTACTGTGCCTGTTGTTGTGACGGGCGAACATACCGGAACTATCCGTGTGACGTTCGAATTAAAAGATCATAACGCCAAAGAGGATGAAAACTATATTGTCACAACCAAAACGTTACTTATTCCTGCCGGGCAGGAAACAATGAATTTTGAGTTTAAGACCGTTGATGACAAGCTTGTTAATGACGACCGTTCTTTTGATGTTGAAATTGCCGATGTGAAAGGGGCGTCTATTGGTGAGAACAAGCGACTGACGGTGACTATCAAAGACAATGATTCCAGTTTTTATGAAACGCTTTCAGGAACTTGGGTATTTACCGGAACGGCTTCTGCCACCAATGTTTCCAATGTGCCAGTGGGATTCTCCGTTAGAATAAATACAGCGGAAGAAGGCACGGAGGCATACGAACACTATCTGGTCTGCTCGAATAAGAATGGATTTGATCCGGATAATGATATTGAATGGGAATTTAGTTGGCGGTTGCATTATGAATATGATTCGGAGGCGCAGAAAACTTACCTGTCCATTGTGCCGGGTGAAGATGTCGCTTCTTATGGCCCGTATACTATTCGTTTCAGGAGACTGGCTTTGGACGGAAGTACTTCTGACGTATATCGCGGAGAATATGATGTTGAAACTAAAACTGTCACTTTCGAGAATGCCAATTTGATAGGCGATATGTATAAGGACGGCTTGATACAAATACAGAAATTCAGGCTATTTGGCTGTAAGATGGAACACATCAGATAAAACAAGATTATTAACATAACAAATAAAAAGAACTTATGAGAGCATTAATTGTCTGCATTACGCTGTTGTTCGCTTTTCTAACTTGTACCATGGCACAAATACCATCAGTCAAGGTTGAAAATGCGAAAGGAGCACAGGTAAATACCTCCTCCCTGGTTAATCACAAAACACCTATGATTATTTCTTTTTGGGCAACAACCTGTAAACCTTGTATTCGTGAATTGGACGCTATAAATGAACAATTGCCCGATTGGTTGGAAGAAGCCAAATTCCGTGTTGTAGCTGTTTCGACAGATGACAGCCGTTCTACTGCTAAAGCGCGTGCATTGGCAGAGGGACATGGATGGGATGATTTTATCATGTTGTATGATAAAAATCAGGAATTCATGCGAGCTATGAATGTGAGCCTGACTCCACAGGTATATGTAGTGGATGCCGATGGGAAGATTGTCTATTCACACACCGGGTACGCGCCGGGAAGTGAGCTGGAACTACTGAAAGCGATAAAAAAACTACAGAAATAGAAACTGTTATTATTCATAGATAAACGCAATGACATGACTAGAATAAGAATTCAGGTGTTGGCTTTAGTAGCGTTATCGTCTACTCTAACCTATGCGCAGCAAGATAACAAAAAAGGTTATCTGACAGGGAGCTTTGAAACGAATACGATTTACTACAAGGATGATAGTAAGACAAAAGCAGAATCTCCGGAAGATCATTTCGGTTCGAACAATTATCTGAAACTGGATTACTATCAAGGTAAGTTTGCCGTAGGTGTACAGTTGGAAGCTTATGAACCGGTACTGGTGGGATACCCGACAGAATTGGAGAAAGCAAAACTAACCAACTATTACGTATCTTGGGCCGACAAGGATTTTTCCGTAACAGCGGGTACATTTTATGAGCAGTTTGGGAGTGGACTGCTATTCCGTAGTTGGGAGGACCGTATGCTTGGTTTGAATAATGCGGTGATGGGAGCACGTTTTACTTACAATTACAAGAATATTGTAAGGTTGAAGGCCATTTGGGGAACTCCACGTTTTGGTATGGACTTTTCCGACACACAAGTACGTGGCGTAGATGTAAGTTTCTCCTTATCTGAAATGCTTAGTTGGCAAAATACGTCCTTGAGTATCGAAGGAGGGGCATTGAACCGATATGAGAAAATCAATATCGACCTCGAAGAAGAAGAAGGGGGAAAACCTTATTCGAATGGCTTCTCGGGACGGGTAAATTTTGAACGCTCCGGATTTACAGCGAAAGGTGAATATGTGGACGGTGGCAATAAATATTATAATTTCATTCATGATGACAAACTTTATGCGAGGAAACGTGCCAATGCGCAATTGCTGGAGCTGGGATATAGCGGCAATGGGTTGGGAGTAAATCTGACCGGGCGCCGTTTGGAATGGATGAATAGTGAGATTATTGCCGGTAATGGTTCGACTTCGAATCTGTTGAATTATGTCCCGGCTATGAGTACGCAATATACCTATATGTTGACCAACTTGCATCCTCATACTCCACAAATAGGAGATGTGACAAATGCAGTTAGCGGTGAGATGGGCGGACAATTGGATGTCTTTTATCATTTCAAAAGAGGAACGGTCATTGGAGGTAAACGCGGTTTGAAATTACATGCTAACTTTTCTACCTATTATGCTTTAGAAAAAGAAGGAACAGCCCAGATAGGTAACTTGGCATTTCGTGACTTTAGTGTTGATGTGGAAAAGCAATGGACAAAGTCATTCAAAATGAACTTGCTTTATTCTATGCAAGAATATAGCCCTTCGTACGGAGCGAATAAAACGACTAATCTGTCGAATATTTTTGTAGCAGATTTACAATATAAGTTCACGCCTTCTTTTTCAACTCGCATGGAGTTGCAATATCTAACTACAAAAGAAGATCAGAAGGACTGGATGGCAGCTCTGTTGGAGATAAATTTTGCTCCGGCATGGAGCATTTACGGAAGTGATATGTATAATCACGGCAAGGATAAAATCCATTATTACAATGTGGGAGCCAGTTATGCCAAGTCACGTACGCGTATAGCCTTGAGTTATGGTCGTAACAAGGAAGGGTACGTCTGTTCTGGTGGAGTTTGCCGGACGATTCCTAAATATACAGGTGCTAACCTGACTATAACTACTTCATTTTGAGTTCATCGAAACATTTATTAATTAGAATATAGAATATGAGAAAATTTACAATGTTTTTTATGTCAAGTCTGATATGCTTGTGCGGATGTTTTACAGCGTGCAGCGGCAATTCTGACGACAATGGTGAAGAGCCGGATAACGGCGAAGTGACAGGACCTATTACTTTGACTGTGGATAAAGCCAAGATTGAAGCCAATGGAACAGATATGGCGACTTTTACGGTGACTGATGCCAATGGAAAAGTACTGACGACTTCCGAATATATGAAGAATGTATATTTTGAAGATGTAACTACCGGTGATTATTTGGAGAGACGGACCAATACGTTCTCGGCAGTAGAGAACGGGACACATAAGTTTAAGGCATATTACCTGGACTGGGAGTCGGATGAAGTTTCCGTAACCGCACAGAATCGTAAGAATTATGAACTTTTCTATCGTAAAGTAGGTGTCTTCAAAATGACGGGAACTTGGTGTACCTATTGTCCAGCCATGACTTCGGCATTAAAGAAAGTGGAAGAACTGATGCCGGGACGTATGGTAAAAATGGCTTTTCATTCTTCCAGCAGTTCCGCCACTGACCCGTTCCATTTGTCACAGACAAGCACAATCATGGGCCGTTTTGGAGCGTCCGGTTTTCCTACCTGTATCTATGATTTGAAAGTCATGTCGATAGACAGGAACGTGAGTGCTATCAAACAGACTTTACAAAGTCAAATCCGACAATATCCGGCAACCTGTGGAATTAAGGTAAATACATCTTATAATTCTTCTATGGGTGAGATTACGGTGGATGCCGCACTGAAGTCGAGCTTGGGAGGAGAATATGACCTTGTTTATGTCTTGGTGACTGATGGCTTAACAGCATCCGGAGGAAATGAGACCTCGTACGATTATACAGTAAGAGCTATTTCCAACAATTACCTGTCGATGTCAACCGACGGACGGTTTACTGTGAGTGCAAACGAGGAGCACACTGCCGCAACTTTCAGCATTTCTAATGCAAAGAACCTGAATCCTGCCACATCGCGTGTAGTGGTTTATGCATTGCGTAAAGTGGATGACGCGTATATGGTGGATAATATAACCGAATGTTCGATCAATGGTAGCATAGACTATCTCTATAATGATTAAGACTTATGAAGAAATTATACTCGACAATTCTACCAATTGTAATGATCCTTTGTTTAACAATGCTGTCATCCTGTTCCGGCAATTCGGACGAAACGGAGAATGGAGGGACGGATGACGGCATTTTGCGTATTACAGCTGATAAGACGGCTATACAGGCAGATGGAGTAGAAAAAGTGACCTTCACGGTCAAACTGGGTACAAAAGATGTAAGTGAAGAAAGTACAATGAACCTGATTTTGGTAAAGGAATCGGGAGAGGAAAACTTGGATTATGGTGTTCGTGCTTTCAGCACTTCAGTGCCGGGTACGTATGTCTTTAAAGCCCGCTATTATGAAGGAAAAGCAATGGTCAGTGAAAATGAAGTGACCGTTCAGGTTGCTCCCGTATCAGGAGGAACCAGCTATTATCATAAATTACTGGGGATGCAGTTTACTTCTATCGGGTGCCAGGCCTGTCCGGCGCTTAGCACTACATTGAAAGCAATTCAGACTGAACAACCGGGGCGATTGGCTATCGCGTCTTTCCACATGGATTTCGGAGGAATGACGGATCCCATGAGTACAGCAGCTACCAATAATTACCGGACTAATATTCTCGGTAATTTCTCGGGACTGCCTCGTTTCTTTTACAATCTGCGTAAGGGTACTAAAGAAATGATCAGTATCAAGAGCCAGATTGAAGAAGAGCTTCAGAAAGAATTAAGTAACTATCCGGCTTCTTGTGGGGTAGCTGTTGAGTCTGTGTATAATGCTTCTGACCGTACAGTGAAGATTACTGGCAAATTAACTTCCAACGTAACAAACACTTATCGTTGTTTGATTTATCTGGTAGAGGATGGAATCAAATACTTTCAAACGAATGGCGCGAATGATTATACGCATAATAATGTGGTGCGCGCAGTGGTGTCCACATCATTGAACGGCGACCGTTTTAATGGGGAAGTAAATGCGGGAGTGGAATCTACCATGCAACGATCTTATCAGTTGGAACCGGGATGGAATGTGGATAATATGCGTGTGATAGTGTCGATGCTGACAACTTTGGATGGAGGAAAGACTTATACGTGTAACAATGTAAATGAGTGTAAACTTGGAGAATCAGCAGATTACTTGTATAACGAATAAAGAAGAGTTATGTGTATAAATGTCTATAAAATAATATTGCTGGTCTGTATGTGCTGTGTGGGAATATTCTGGATTTCCTGTTCAGGCAATTCCGATGATTCGGAGCAGACGGAAGTGATTTTGAGCGTCGATAAAAATACGTTGACTGCGGACGGAAAGGATATTATAACCTTTACGGTAATGCATGCGGGAATAGATGTAACTGCTGATGCAATCATCCGTTCCGTGATGGACGGACAAACTTTGGATGGAAATACCTTTTCTACTTCTAAAGCCGGAACCTACGCTTTTGAAGCATCTTATGGCAAATATGTATCCAAATTGATAACGGTTGTTGCGAGTGCCGCACCGGGTACACCTTCTAAGTTTGTAAGACGCATTTGTGCAATGGAGTTTACCGGAACTTGGTGTGCTATGTGTCCGGCAGGAATGACACGCCTGAACTATCTGATAAGTTCGAGTTATGAGGGAATTGTTTATCTGATGTCATTCCATGTCGATGGGACAAGTGCCGATCCGATGACAATCGAACAGTCTTCGATCCTTTCCAGAAAGTTTGCTATCTCCGGTTATCCTTCATGTGTGGTCGATATGCGTGAGGCAATGGGATTGTCTGAAAATTATAGTGTCATGCGAGCTGTATTTAATAAGTCTTTGGAAGAGTATCCCGCGTCTTGCGGAGTGGCCATCCAGTCACAATATAACGGACAGGCTGATGTGACGGTAAGCGTTAAATCGGAAAAAGGCGCTGAATATCGTTTGATTTTATATGCGGTAGAAAACGGATTGAAATATCAACAAAATGACGGGGGAGTTTATCGTGATTACACACATAACCATGTGGTACGTAAATTACTGTCTGCTACCGTTGATGGCGATAAATTGGGACATATAGCAGCCGGTAAAGAGAAAAGCATAAGTTATACTGTTATAATGGAAGAAGGATGGAATGCGGAGAATCTTTCTTTTTATGCATTGGTTACCGATGAAAACGGATATGTAAATAATTTGGCTGTCTGCAAGGCTATTGATGGCGATGCCGATTATGAATATGTAAATGATTAATCACATTTATCACTTTTAATTATGAAGAAGAATTTATTTAGTTTATTACTCATGTTGGGATTTATCTTTGTGATAAGTCCTATGGTCCTTTCGTGTTCGGATAGTGATGAACCGGGTGTAGAACCTGATGTACCAGTGAATCCGGATGTTCCGCTTCCTCCAAATCCGACACCAATAAGATGGGTTGAGAATGAAGTGGACGGTGGCGAACGTGGAGTAGGTATAAAAGTTACCAGTAACACTGAACATAATTTTGTATTTGAGTGTACTCCGGGTTCTAAAGTCCAATCTTATCGGTTGGATGTATATCCTTTATGTCGTATGTACAATTACTTATTCGAAAGTGTAGGGACAGGAGTACAAGCAACAGAGGAAGAGGTGGAAGATTTGATAATGGAGGCTATCTATAATTCTGAGGGGGCGGGTGCTTATACATTCAATAGGCAAACATTGGGAGACAGTTACCCGAATACTGAATTTGACTGGGTAAATTCTAAATATTCCCAATCAGAAATAGTGCCGGGAGCGGAATATTTGATTATAACGGTAGGCTGCAATGATGAGGGCGGACAGACGCCTGCAGACATGAAAATTTGTTATTTGAAGACGCCGGTTCAGAGTGTGATAGGCACTCCTCGTGTGGATATTGATGTTACTACAAGTTATCATGCAGTTGGTATACAATATCTCCCCAATACGGACAGTAAGTATTTCTATCAGTTCTGTGGAGATTCAGAACCTATTGATGCATTTATAAATACGTATGGAAAGTCGATGTATATAGACTTTATGAGACACTGGATTCAAAAAGCGGAAGATGCACAGGTTCCTCAAGAGGAATTGTATTATACGGTGGATTTTGGTTATACAGCAGATGCGAAAAGAATGATAACCGCTACCAGCATCGGGCTGGATGAGAACAAGACTCCGGGTGAATATGTCCGTCAGGACTTTCATTTGAAAGAAATAGACCCGAATGCAGAATTGCCGGAATGTAATCTACAAATTAGTAGGATTGGTGCTTCCATGGTTGATTTGAATGTGGAAATGAAAGACAATTGCGTTGCCATGTTTTATCGTATATTTAAAGCTTCTGACTGGGCTCCTTATGAAAATGCAGATGAAGCAACCATGACCACTTTGGCACGAACTTTAGACCAGGAGGGATGGGGTGTGAAAAATACGAATTTCGCTCAAAAAGGTTCCTATAAAGGTACAGAATTCCAATTTGATTTGCTTCCTGATGCTCCTTATGTCGTGGCTTACATTGGGCGTAATGAGTATGGGCAGTTATCCAAAGAAGTAAAGCATGCTTCATTTTCTACCAAAGCGCGTATTACTGATACTCCGGATGCATCTGAAGCTGATATTGATATAACGATCACTGATCCGGGACGTACAAGTCTGAAACTGAATTATTCTTATAATCAGAAAACGGCTGTATTCTATCATCAGTATATTATGACACCGGATTTACTGGAAGATGCTAATAAAGCGGAATTAATCAATTATTTACTGTCTGAAGACTCTAATGTATGGCCTGCTGATGCAACAGGAGGAGTGGAAAGCTTTACTTGGACAGGATTGGACCCGGCTACTGAATATACGTTCGCATATATGGCTGAAGACTGGAATGGTGTGTTGACGGATGTGAAGATTGTAAAAGCTACTACTGAAGCAATTGTGGCAGGTCCGAATCCAACTATGGAATTACGTGCATATATGAGTGAAATGAATAATTTCACTGTCCAGTTTTCCATTATAAAGGATGTGGCTAAAGTTTATCATACAATTCTTGAAGATACGTATTCTGCAAGTGGTGATTATACCTATCAGGAGTGTATGGATGTATGGAAGGAACATTGTTTGGATTATGGCTTGACAACAGTAAATTCAACGACTCAATCATACGATAAGACAAGTGAAGCCAAACGTTTAGTTGCTTTATGTGTACCAATTGGGGCAGATAGTGATGGCAATGAAGTTATTGGTGATCTTTATACTGTATTCTATGATAAAGATAAAGGTATCATTACTGATCCTTCTGTATTGTTCCCGGATGCTCCGAAATCAGTAAAGGGTATGATAGGAACAACAAAACCACAAGTTATAAAGAAAGATAGACAGATTCCTGCAAATACGATTATTAAGGAGAAAGTAGATAAGAGTGCTCCTGGTGCGATGATGAGCGGAAGTACTATTTATCTTGATTTGAAAAAACTGGGTAAACATCCTCACGCCAAATAAATAGTATTGGCGCAATTATTCCGCACGATAGCGTGAAAGTCTGTCGTGCGGTTTTCTCTAATCATCTAAATTATCATGGATATGAGAAGAAAATATTTTTTATGTAGTATGGGGAAATATGTATGTTTCCTGGCAGTATGTGTGGTAATGTTGTCGTCATGTTATAATGACGATGATTTAAAAAACTCAATTTCCGGTCTGGAAGACCGCATGGATAAGTTGGAAGCTTCGTTACAAAGTGTACAGACGGATATTTCCACATTGAAGACACTGACAGATGCTTTATCTCAAAATAAATCAATCGCTTCTGTATTGGAGAATGAAGACGGAAGTTATACAATTAAGTTTTCAGATAAGACAGAAATAACTATTCGTAATGGTGAAAATGGGGAGGATGCTCCGCAAATAACCGTGATAAAGAACGAAGAGGATGGTATCTATTATTGGGGAATAACTAGTACAGACGGTAAAAAGACATTCTTGAAAGATAGAGAAGGAAAAATGATGCCTGTAACGGCTGCCGCTCCTAAAATTCGCATTAATACGAATACGAAAGAGTGGGAGATTTCTACGGACGGTGGCAAGACTTGGGAACTTACCGGTGTTTACGCGTCCGGAGAAGGAACGGGAGATACCTCTCTTTTTAGTGGAGTTAGTCAGGATGATGATTATGCGTATTTTACTCTGAAAGATGGCACAATATTAAAGTTGTCGAAATCTAAGGAACTGAAATGTGATATATTGTCCGGAAAGCAATACTTTACGAACGGTGAGGAGAAATTGATTTCAGTTGAAATGAGTGGAATTTCGAAGTATACCGTAACAAAACCTGATGGTTGGCAAGCTTCCCTGACAGGAAAAGGGCTGACTATTACTGCTCTTGTGGCAGAAAATCAGTATGCAGAGACGAGTGGCAAAGTAGCTATAATGGCTGTTGCATCCAACGGACAGAGTATTATCGCAGAGATTCCCGTAATCATAGGGGATGCTCCTATAGTTATATCTACTGTGGGGCAGACAGTTTCTACTACTTTGATGAATGGCATAGAAATGTATTATTTGGGAGTATTGGAAATCAATGAATATAGTGCAGAGGCTGTAGCAGAATTAGTAAACGGATATACTGCCCGTATGTATATGAAGACAGAGGCTCTTGATAAAATGCCGTTGGCTGAACTGATAGGTAAGGATCCCGAAGCTGGAAAGACGTATATGATTTGGGCAGTACCTTCATCTGAGGCTGGTAGTGCATATTTGCCTGATGATGTGATTGCCAGCGTGATTAAGACTGCTGCAACTGTAGAACTGAAGGTTTCGGATATTACTTTTGAAGGTGCAACGGTTTCTGCAATTAGAAAGGGCTGTGACGTTTTTTACACAGGGATTGTAGATAAGTCCAATTATTCACCAGAAGGGGTTATTGACGATTTGGCTTATGGTGGCGGAACTAAACAGTATTCGGATTATAATGGGCCATTGGAGGGAAAAGTGTTGGATTTTCTTCCGAAAGTAATACCAGGAACAACATACGTACTTTGGGCTATCCCTTATAAAGAAGAAAAGGGGTATAAAACAGAAGAACTAGTAGCGGTGGAGATTCCCGTTCCTGCGTTAACGTATGACGGAACGGCAACCATAAATATCGGTAATATTGTTGCTACAGTTTCAAGTGTTAGTGCGACCATTACTCCGGGAACTGACTGTTATAAGTTCTATTATTCTTATATGAAAGAACAGACTTTGGCAAATTATAGCACTGACAAAGAGGTTATTTCCTATCTTATTACAAACGGAGATTCTTCCAAAGAGGCAAAAAACTTTGAAAGAGCTTCTTTAGAACCGGGAACAAAAGGCTTTTTGGTTGCAGTAGCATTGAATGAGAAAGGACAACTCGGGTCATTAGTCAAAGTGCAAGCTGATTCCAAGGAAATATCCTATAATTCTTCTATTTCGGTGGATGTGGCAATAGAGGCAGGAACCGTGTCTACAACACTAACACTGACCCCGACCGGAAATCCGGTGAAATTCCGTTATGTCCACATGAAATTGAGTGATTTCAAAAGCTATCCGTATTGGGGAAATGAAGAAACAGTAAAGCAAGCATTAATTATGAATGGTAATGTTACTGAAATTGTTGCTGCTGAACTGAAGAATCATCAACTGGTGATTGAGGATATTGCATTTAATTCAGAATATGTACTGTTCATGATAGCAGTTGATGCTGATGGTAATCCTTCTTCGACTGTGACAAAGAAGGAATATACAAGTGCAAAGCCGACTTATGTGCGAAAAGAAAGGGACGCCGATTTGTGGAATGCCAGTGTTCCGGAAGTAACAATTGACAAGATAGAAAAAGACAAATTCTACACCGTTTCTTATACTGTGAAACCGAAGTCTGCCTGCAAAGTCTTTTATGTATTTGCAGGGCCAGCAGATTACCTGACTGGTATGTATGATGAACAAATCAGGTATGTGATGCAAAATGGTGTAAAACAAACAACAACTTATTCGGGAAGTACTTATGGAACATTGCCAACTAATATCAATGTTACCTGGATAGATGAAGAAGGACGTTTTTACGAGGTTTCTAAAACTGTAGTAGATGCTCCGACGCAATAATTTTAATTTCTAATTTAATAAAATAATAGATGAAAAACTTATTTAATAGCTTTTATAGTGTAGTATTGCTTGCTTTGTGTCTGATTGCTTTCAGTAATTGTTCGGATAGTGATGACGGAGGAGAAGTTGGCGGTACGGATAATGGAATCACTGCAATTAGCAGTGAAATGGAAAAGACTGTTTCACTTTATGGGGAGACTGTTGAGATCTCGTTTACTGCTTCTGGAAAATGGACTCCTTCTTTACAATACTCTACAGGATCGGACTGGGCGGCTATTACTAATACCAGTGGTAATTCTGCTGCCGGTAAAGGAGGATTTAGGGTAAAAGTTGATAAAAATGAAGCCGGACAGGAACGAATACTGACAGTACTTGTGCAAGTTGAGGGATATAAAACACCTGAAGTTGTATGTACTATAACACAATCAGGATCTGGTGACGTATCTTCTGCGGATATTGCTTTAAACGAATTTATGCATAACTATTTGAAGGAACATTATCTATTCAAGGATGAGTATAATACACTGGAAGTTGATTGCAAAAATGTTTCGTATGATAACTTTTTATCTACCTACCTTCTGAAGATGAAAACAAATACAGAAGATGGAGGAATTTCCCGTGCATATTCTGTGAATGCCGGTCAACGTTATATTTATTCATATATTGAAAAAGTGGGTTCTAGCGATACTCGTGCCACAACTCGTGCTACAAGCATGGTAGGAACAGGATTAGGAACATTTTTCTCTTCCTATATGGCAGATAGAACGACAATCGGTTTGTCTATTGGATATGTATTTGTTGATTCTCCTGCAGCAAAAGCTGGATTAAGACGCGGTGATGTAATTGTTGCTGTGAATGGGGTAACTTTGAATAAAAACAACTACCAGCAATACATGAATGCATTATATTATGCAAGTGGAGGAGAATCATTCAATATTGGATATAGACGCTATGTGCCTAATGAAGATTTGCAAAAATATGAATTGGTAGATGGAAGTGTTATTTTGACGACAGGTACTTATAATAACAATCCGGTACTTTATTCTATGTTTATAAAAGAAAAAGAAGGTAATTTGAATGTGGCTTACCTTGTTTATCAAGGTTTTGATTTGAATTATGCGGAAGAGTTAAAATATATGATACAGCAGTTCAAAACGGAAGGTATTACCGATTTAATCTTGGATTTACGTTATAATTACGGAGGTGCGGTTGAATTGTCACGCTATTTATCAGCTTCTATTGCAGGTTCTTCACATCGTTCTGATGTTTTCATGAGGATGCAACGTAGTTCTGGTGCAGATGAGTATATTCGGTTTGGTGATGGAGATGATTTAGGTTTGAATTCCATACGGATTATCTGCTCGGAAGAGACAGCTTCTTCCAGTGAATTGGTAATTAGTGGATTAAGAGGAATTGATTTCCCTGTAAAACTATTTGGTAGTCGTACTGAAGGAAAAAATGTTGGTATGGAGGTGCAAGAGTATAAATATGGTAACTCTTATTACGAATTTTCTCCGATTACTTTCCGTTCGTTCAATGCAAAGGATTGGGGGGATTATGCCGATGGAATTGAGCCAGATGTAATGCTGAATAATCAAAATGCAGACTATACGGATGATATTGATAATGCGTTTCCGTATGCTTTTGGAGATTGGGATAACTTCGATTTCAATTTACCATTATGGTATGCTTTGTGTGATATTCAAGGAGTGGATCCCAATACAGGCAAAGCTAAAGTTCGCAGTGGAAAGATGAAAATGGAACGTCCACAAATGGATGAAATTCAAAGATTACCGTCTGTGTCTGTGAAACGCTCAATAGGAACTTTTGGCTCGCTCATTTACAACAAGCCGGAAGTAGAAAACTTATATTAGTAAGACTAAATCTCTTGTGAAATAAATTTTCTCTTAAGTTAAAGGGGATGCTTCTCGATAAGGTGTTAGTGAGAGCATCCCCATTTTGCTTCATAAATGTATTGAGAATGAATATACTTAAACAAATATATGAGATATATGAATATCTGTTTTATCGAACATATATATGGCAGCTTAGATTGTGGGGAGAAAAGCGGTCGCCAGAAGTAGCAGGGTTATTACTACCGACCTCATTGTTTACTTTTGTTTTTGTTGGCCCAATAGTTGGAGTATTACATTCATTGGAAGTACAAAACAATGAAGAGTTAGGTATACTTTTGGCTGTTATATTCACTTTTGCTGCTCATAGATTATTTGTTAGCGATGGACGATATTTGTCTATTTCTGATAAATATCGTAATGAAACTAAAGAAAAACAACGACAACGTATGAAACAAGTTTGGATTTTTTTAGCAATAAATCTTATTTGGGTAATATTCTGTATCTTCTTATTCATCAAAGTGATACCCCCGCCATCAAATGCAGATACTTCTAATAAGAATCCTTCTCCAGAATATATAGAGATGCTGAAAGATATAAGGGACCAACGACCACAATAGAATATGAACAGTGAAATAAATTTGTTGTATAATAGATTATAATTTAGAACTTAGAAAATGAGAATTATTTTATTTTTATTAGTAGGTTGGTACACAATCGGGAATATACAAGCACAAATCAAAGAGCCTGTAAAGTTCAAAAATGAGTTGAAAATGACATCTGAAACGGAAGCGGAAATCGTGTTTACTGCTTCGATAGAGAAAGGATGGCATGTGTATTCGACCGGGCTAGGGGATGATGGGCCTATTTCCGCTACTTTCAACATCAATGCGAGTAATCATGTAGAGACAATGGGTAAATTGCAACCTGTTGGAAAAGAAATCAGCATCTATGATAAGATGTTCGAGATGAATGTGCGCTATTTTGAAGATACGGTACAGTTTATCCAAAAAGTGAAATTTACAGGAAATGATTACTTTATGGATGGGTTTCTGGAGTTTGGAGCTTGTAACGATGAAAGCTGTTTACCTCCGACTCAAATTCCTTTTAAATATGGGAAAAAAGCAGAAGCAGATATAATAGTTACAAAAGGGGAGGAAGAGGCTCCGGTAAATGTGGTAGAGAAGCAATCGGAAAGTGATCTTTGGAAACCGGTAATCAATGAATTGCAGGTGTTAGGTGAAGAACATTCTCAAGAGGATAAATCTTGGTTGTATGTCTTTGTCACTGGATTTCTTGGCGGATTATTGGCTTTGTTCACTCCCTGCGTATGGCCGATTATTCCTATGACTGTGAGTTTTTTCCTGAAAAGAAACAAGGATAAGAAGAAAGGGATTCGGGATGCATGGACTTATGGTGCTTCAATTGTCGTGATTTATGTAACACTGGGATTAGCAATTACTTTAATATTTGGTGCCAGTGCATTGAACGCTTTATCAACAAATGCCGTATTTAATATTCTTTTCTTCCTGATGTTGGTTGTTTTTGCAGCTTCTTTCTTTGGGGCATTTGAACTTACTTTACCTTCTAAATGGAGCAACGCAGTAGACAGCAAGGCGGAAGCGACGAGTGGCCTATTAAGCATTTTTCTGATGGCATTTACGTTATCTCTAGTGTCTTTCTCTTGCACAGGGCCGATTATCGGTTTTCTGCTCGTACAGGTTTCTACGACAGGTAGCGTGATTGCTCCTGCTATCGGAATGTTAGGCTTTGCCATCGCTTTGGCTTTACCATTCACACTGTTTGCTCTTTTTCCTTCGTGGCTGAAATCAATGCCTAAGTCAGGAGGGTGGATGAATGTAATTAAAGTCACATTGGGTTTTCTGGAACTGGCTTTTGCTTTGAAATTTTTGTCGGTTGCGGACTTAGCCTATGGCTGGAGAATCCTGGATAGGGAAACTTTCCTTGCGTTATGGATTGTGATTTTCGGACTGATGGGGTTATATCTATTGGGAAAGATCAAGTTTCCGCATGACGGTGATGAAAACAGGGTAGGCGTGGGGCGCTTCTTTCTTGCGCTTGTTTCTTTAGCATTTGCTGTATATATGATTCCCGGACTTTGGGGGGCACCTTTGAAAGCTGTTAGTGCATTTGCTCCTCCTGTGATGACACAGGACTTTAATTTATATTCGAATGAGGTCCACCCCAAATTCAAGGATTATGAAATCGGTATAGAGTATGCACGACAACAAGGAATGCCTGTGATGATCGATTTTACCGGATATGGTTGTGTGAATTGTCGTAAGATGGAGGCGGCTGTGTGGACAGATAGTAAAGTGGGTGGTATCATCAATGATAAGTATGTACTTATCTCTTTGTATGTGGATGATAAAACTCCATTGAATGAGCCTATAAATGTTGTGGAGAATGGAACGGAACGCACTTTACGAACAGTAGGCGATAAATGGAGCTATCTGCAACGGGTGAAGTTTGGAGCAAATGCCCAACCTTTTTATGTATTGCTGGATAATGACGGTAATCCGTTGAATAAATCTTATGCATACAATGAAGATATTCCAAAATATATAGAGTTCCTGCAGGAAGGGCTGGAGCGATATGTGAAATGATGGATATTAGACATTCAGCTTGTATGTTTTGGCTTATAGCTAAAGTTTGGAATGAGAAAAAGAATAATTCTTTTTGGGCATTTTCATAGAAATACATAGAATAGTGTTATCTTTGTAAAGTGACATCAGGTTTAATAGAGCAAATTGTATAATAATATTTGTATCTGACATATAAGCAGCATGAGGACGAAAATTTCTGCTGTGATGCTCTGAATTACATGATCTGAAAATGTGAATGTTGCCCTTGTCAAGATGGGCAGATTAAGATAAAGATCCCTCGTGGATCGGCTGCCTGTGAAGGTCGCTCTATTGTTTGTTTTGTTTGTGTTTTGGTGCACCTTTTTTCTGATAAAGAATAAGGTGCACTCTTTTTATAGTTATGTATATGTAATATTAAATATATTTTTGAAGAAAAAAGGAGATGGGTGAAAAAGCTTCAATGTGGAATCTTTGGCACGGCTGTCACAAATTAAGTGAAGGCTGCCGTCATTGCTATGTATATCGGACGGATGGTAAATATGGAAAAGACAGTTCGGTGGTGACAAAGACTGAAAAATTCGATTTACCCTTGCAGCGTAAAAAGAATGGTACGTATAAGATACCTTCGGGAAATTTGGTATATACCTGTTTTACTTCAGATTTTCTCATTGAAGATGCGGATGAATGGCGTGCCGAAGCGTGGGAGATGATGCGGATACGGCAGGATCTTCGTTTCCTCTTTATCACTAAGCGGATAGACCGGTTGCAACAGTGTCTGCCTCCCGATTGGGGAGATGGCTATGACAATGTGACCATCTGCTGCACGATGGAGAACCAGGATAGAGTGGATTATCGTTTACCTATTTATAAAGAAATACCTATTAAACATAAAATCATTATCTGCGAGCCGCTTCTTAGTCGGATTGATTTCAGAGGTGAGCTGGGAGAGTGGGTGGAACAGGTAGTGGCAGGAGGAGAGTCAGGCAAAGAAGTCCGAGTATGTGACTACGAGTGGGTATTGGATATCCGGCAGCAATGTATAGATGCGAATGTCGGTTTTTGGTTTAAGCAGACAGGGAGTTATTTATTAAAAGACGGACATGAATATAAGGTTGCACGACAATTTCAACATTCGCAGGCGAGAAAGGCGGAGTTGAATTATACACCTGATAAATAAGAAATAAAGATTAATATAGATCTTTTTTACTGAAAGCGAGGGTTGCTTAGCAATCTTCGCTTTCGTTTTATTGAGTACAAAATACGGATAATCACGTCTTTTTATAAAGATATTGTGTA
>OGRC01000727.1_pt1 | contig 25277 bp, 24 predicted proteins | sample 1553431 | NCBI WGS metagenome assembly OGRC01 (sample SAMEA2580064, study PRJEB22360) | human gut metagenome | biome: human gut; feature: human-associated habitat; material: faeces | place: Denmark | collected 2008/2010
GAAACACATCCGGCAGTTTCTGCCACTATAATTCCTACAGTAAATTTACGCCGCCCACAGATATAACACTGTTGACGATAGCAAAAAGATGTACTATCATGCAAATAGTTGATAGTACATCTTTTTGGAGGCGATGTTGCATGGATATATCTGAGCGAAAAATTACGAAAACAGCACGTGAAGTCGAAAAATTTACCGCCCGCACAATGAGGGCGGATGGTCGTAGTCAACTTATTTATCCTACGGAAAAGGCCCGGTATCTGAAAAATTCCAAGGTCCATATCGAGTCTGTATTCTATGAATGGTTGTTTTCTTCTCTCAATGAAACGGAACAGCAGGAATTTGCCCGATTGTTGGATATTTTCTACAAGAAATGCAAAGAGGACAGTAAAGCAGGGTTTCCTGATATGACACAGATAATCGCAACCCATAGTTGATATTTTGATAAATGGGTAATAATCTAGGGGGTATCTTTTATGTGGATTGCATTTGCTGTTGGTTCCGCATTCTTTGCGGGTGTAACATCGATCCTCGCAAAATGCGGTATTCGGAAAACGGATTCTACCGTGGCCACCGCTATTCGCACCATTATTGTACTTATCTTTTCCTGGATAATGGTAGTTGTAACAGGTTCTCAGAATCAAATTGGTACGATTGGAGGAAAAACTCTTTTATTTTTGATTTTGTCTGGGGCAGCCACAGGTGCATCCTGGCTCTGCTATTTTAAGGCTCTCCAGTTGGGGGATGTCAACAAGGTTGTTCCTATTGACAAATCTAGCGTAGTTCTCACAATTCTGCTGGCTTTCCTGCTTTTGGGGGAACCCATCGGATTGTTTCAGGGAATTGGTGTATTACTGATTGGTGCAGGCACTTTCCTGATGATTGAGAAAAAAACAGAGACTAATGGTGTGTCTGTTCAAAAAAAGGGCTGGATGCTCTATGCGTTTGGCTCAGCGGTATTTGCCAGTCTAACCTCTATCTTAGGTAAGATAGGTATCGAGGGAGTAGAGTCTAATCTGGGAACAGCCATTCGTACTGCCGTTGTGCTGGTGATGGCGTGGATCATGGTGCTGGTAACAGGCAAGGTTGGGACAATACGAGAGATTCCGAAGAAAGAGCTGTCATTCATCTGTCTGTCTGGTTTTGCGACTGGGGCATCGTGGCTTTGTTATTATCGTGCTTTACAAGACGGATTGGCAAGTGTAGTAGTGCCCATCGATAAGCTGAGTATTCTGGTAACGGTGGCTTTCTCCTGGCTGGTCTTTCATGAGAAGCTTACCGCTCGTTCTGGTTGGGGGCTGATACTTATCGTAGTTGGGACATTATCCATGATATTTTGAAGGTAAGTGGCGTTGCTTCACCAGCTTTTAATAAAATATCCTTTGGAATTTTTTACTAAGGCCAATTAAAAAGGAAAAATTTTATGCGTAATATTATATTTTTAGGACTTATCAGCTTTTTTATGGACATAAGTTCTGAAATGGTTTATCCGATTATTCCTCTTTATCTGACTGTCATATATAAACCAACAATCTTACCGATAGCATCATCAATAGCACCATGTAGAGCATATTTAATTTTTCCGCCAAACCATTCATAAGGGGTTGCGTCTATCTGTATTAATTGCCCAGGATGAGACTTGCGTTTGCGTCTGTGAGTGCGATGACGAATTTTTTTCTTCATAGGGATTTCAATTCCTGCACTTTTCAGTATACTAGAGAGCGAAGTATATGAGAGGGCAATCTCATAATCTTCGAGAAGCATATCTTTGAAGTGGAGGAAATTGACCTCTTTAAACTCCGGCTTAGAGTGTATGGAGAGGATTTTTTCCTTTATTTCATCCGGGATGGCATGAGCTGGCTATCGTCCTGTGTTTTTATGAATTAAGAATTCAGCATCAGATGCAAGGATTCCTTTCTTTAAACGGGTAATCTGGCGTGGAGAAAGCGAAAGAAGCTTAGCAGCCTGTTGTCTAGTAATGGACTTGTCGATGAAACTGTTAATGACTTTGAATGTTTTTAATTGTTCTTGGGACAATGTGATTAATCCTTCTTTCATAGTTTTATAGTTTAATGAAAAGTGACATTATCTCAAGAGAATCTTAAGGTGACATTATCATAAGTTAACAACATAGAGCGGAAAAAACAACATACTTAGAGCGGAAAAAGTATAGTAGAATAAAATCCAAAAAGATGGTATAATAAATTGTTGTAGCGAAACAAATTTTTTAGTAATCTGATGATGCACATTGCATGTGCCCATGTGGGTGCGGATGAGGTAATGTTACTATGAAAAAGAAGAAAATGCGTTTAAAGGGAAAACTTAGGCTATATATGAACTGGCCGCTTATTATGACGTTTTTGCTTGTCGCGATGAACATATGGGTTTTGATGGTAGACCGAAAAGCAGCGTTTATTATGTTTATGTTTATTCTGATCTATCTGGCGATTGCGGGCGGTCTGTATTTTTATAACCGATCTCTTATATTGGCGGATCTGATTCAGTTTTCCGCGCAGTATAAGGGGATTGAGAATACGCTCTTAAAGGAATTGGCTGTTCCTTATGCGATTGCCCTTGAAGACGGACATATTCTTTGGAAGAATGATGCGTTTTCAAAATTGACGCAAGGTCCGAGAAAAGAAAAGTATTTGTATAAGATGATACCGGCTCTTACGACAAGTGTGTTTCCGAAGGATGATATGGAACATGTTGAGATGGAAGTCGAGTATTGCGACAGACATTATCAGGTGGAACTGCGCAGAGTTTCTCTGCAAGGGTTCAGTGATAAGGAAAAATTACTTCAGATCCCGGAAGAAGAGGAATTCTTTGTAGCCATATCCATGCAGGATGTGACGGAGCTGAACGCGTATATCCGTGAAAATGAAGAACAGCGGATGATCGCCGGATTGATTTATATTGATAATTATGACGAAGTTATGGAAAGCGTTGAGGAAGTGCGTCAGTCGCTTCTTGTTGCTCTGATCGATCGTAAGATCAACAAATATATCGGGGATGTAGACGGCATTGTTAAGAAGATGGAGAAGGACAAATATTTTATTGTGCTTCGTAAATCTGCTTATAAGAAAATAGCGGAAGACCGATTCTCCCTTCTTGAAGAAGTAAAACAGGTTAATATCGGAAATGCGCGCTCAGCTACATTGAGTATCGGTTTAGGTCTGAATACGGCGACTTACGCGCTTAGCTATCAGTATGCCCGTGTCGCGATCGACCTTGCTCTTGCGCGAGGCGGAGATCAGGCGGTCATAAAGGACTGTACCGGAATTACTTATTTTGGCGGCAAGAAAGAACAGACGGCGAAAAATACCCGTGTAAAAGCAAGGGTAAAAGCGGAAGCGCTGCGAGAGTTTATTGTGACGAAGGATCGGGTGCTCGTTATGGGGCATAAGATTGCAGATCCGGATTCCTTTGGCGCGTGTATGGGTATTTACAGGGCGGCGGTCAGTCTTGAGAAGAAAGCACATATTATCATCAATACGGTGACGGAGTCTGTGCGTCCGTTGTATAATGAGATCGCAGAAAATCCTGCTTATGAGGATGATATCTTTCTGACTTCGGACGAGGCGATGGATTATATTACGGATAATACAATGGTAATCGTAGTTGATACGAACAAACCGCAGATGACGGAATGTCCCGAACTTTTAAGACGTTCCCGCATGACGGCTGTTTTAGACCATCACCGACAGAGCAGTACGGTGATTGCAAATGCAGTTTTGTCTTATGTAGAACCCTATTCTTCTTCTACTTGCGAAATGGTAGCGGAGGTGCTTCAGTATATTGCGGACAGTATTAAGATCCCGGCTGTTGAGGCGGAATGTATGTACGCCGGAATTATGATCGATACACGAAACTTTATGAACCGGACAGGAGTCCGTACTTTTGAGGCGGCGGCATTTCTTCGGCGGTGCGGAGCTGATATTACCCGTGTGCGGAAGATGTTCCGCGACGATATGGCATCGTACAGGGCGAAGGCAGAGGCGATGCGGGAAGCAGAAGTGTATAAGAATCAGTTCGCGATCGCGGTTTGTCCGGCTGATATTGAAAGTCCAACTGTACTTGCGGCACAGACTGCGAACGAACTTCTTGATATCAGCGGAATTAACGCTTCGTTTGTGCTGACGGTTTATCAGGAGAAAATCTATATGAGCGCACGTTCGATCGATGAGGTAAATGTGCAGATCATAGCAGAAAAACTGGGCGGCGGAGGTCATATTAATTCCGCGGGAGCGCAGTTTGATCATACGAATATGGAAGAGGCAATCAGTACGCTCAAAGAGACCATCGATGATATGATAGAGAAAGGAGATATATAAATGAAAGTGATATTATTGGAAAACGTAAAATCTCTCGGAAAGAAAGGGGAGATCGTAACTGTAAATGACGGATATGCAAGAAACTTTATCTTACCGAAGAAACTGGGAGTAGAGGCGACAGGAAAGAATTTGAACGACTTGAAACTTCAGAAAAACAATGAGAAGAAGGTTGCTCAGGAAAACCTTGACGCGGCAAAAGAGCTTGCGGCACAATTAGCGGCAGGAAAAGTAGAACTTGCGATCAAAGTTGGGGAAGGCGGAAGAACCTTTGGTTCTGTTTCAAGCAAAGAGATTGCAGCAGCGGTGAAAGAGCAGATGAAACTGGATATTGATAAGAAAAAGATCCAGTTAAAAGAAGCGATCAAGTCGCTCGGTACGCATGTTGTAACAGTAAAGCTCCATCCGGAAGTATCAGCGGAACTGAAAGTTGTTGTGAAAGAAGAAGCATAAGGAGTTCCTATGGAAAATATAGAAGCCGCAATGAAGCGGATACCGCCCCATAGTGCAGAAGCAGAACAGGCTGTGCTTGGGGCGATGTTGATGAATAAAGATGCGATCATGGTCGCATCGGAGATCGTGACCGGAAAAGATTTTTATCAGACGGCATACGGCATTTTGTTTGACGCTATGACAGATCTCTTCCGATCAGGGCGTCCGGTGGATCTGATCACGCTTCAGGAGTATTTAAAGACAAAAGATGTGCCGCAGGAAGTGAGCAGCATGGAATTTGCCAGAGAACTTCTTGTAGGGACGCAGACATCGGCGAATGTGAAGTATTATGCTGAGATTGTAAAAGAAAAATCTGTTTTGCGCAGTCTGATCAAAATTAACGAAGAGACGGCGAATGCCTGCTATCTTGAGAACGAGCCGTTGGATGAACTGCTTGAACGGACGGAAAAGCGCGTGTTTGAACTTGCAGAAAACGGAAATTCGCAGGAATACGTTCCGATAAAGCAGGTTGTATTAAATGCGTTGGATGTTATCGAAAAGGCGTCAAAAACGAAAGGAAATGTGACAGGAATCCCGACAGGGTTCATTGATCTTGATTATAAGTTGTCTGGTCTGCAAAGATCGGATCTTGTTCTTATAGCTGCTCGTCCATCTATGGGAAAAACAGCGTTTGTACTGAACATCGCACAGCATGTGGCGTTTCGCCAAAATCTTGCAGTGGCGATCTTTAGTCTTGAGATGTCAAAGGAACAGCTTGTAAACCGTTTGTTTTCCCTTGAGTCACATGTAGATGCGCAAGTCTTAAGAAACGGAAATTTGACAGATACCGATTGGGAGAAATTGATCGAAGGTGCAGGAACAATCGGAAGTTCCCGTATGATTATTGACGATACATCTGGAATCAGTATTTCGGAAATGCGTTCGAAATGTCGTAAATATAAACTTGAACAGGGACTTGATCTGATTATCATCGACTATCTGCAGTTGATGAGCGGAAGCGGCGGACGCAAAAACGAAAGCCGCCAGCAGGAGATTTCCGAGATTTCACGATCTTTGAAAGGTCTTGCAAGGGAATTGAACGTGCCGGTGATCGCTCTGTCGCAGTTAAGCCGTGCAGTTGAGCAAAGAACCGATAAAAGACCGATGCTTTCCGACCTTCGTGAGTCAGGAGCAATCGAGCAGGATGCGGACGTTTGTATGTTTATTTATCGTGATGATTATTATAATCCGGATACTGAGGATAAGAATATTGCGGAGATCATCATCGCAAAACAGAGGAACGGTCCCATCGGAACCGTCCGTCTTGCGTGGATGCCGCAGTATACCCGCTTTGGAAACGAACTGCGTCAGCAGCAGTAAATTATGTAAAGATACTTTTCAATTTCATGATTGCGCCGGATTTGGAAGATTCTTTTCTGGCGGTTTGCTGTTTTCGGATGAGCATGTCCAGTTTTCGGAAATGTTCCTCCTGACGGCGTTCCTTTGCTTCAAGTATAAAATCCATTTCATGAATGACGTCAGTAGTAATTGTGCTGCTGATGTCATTTTTTAATATCGTATTATTTTCACTCAGCGCTTCACGGAACACATCTCCGACAAGTGCGCGCATCTGATCGACAGTATTGAGCGGCAGTAGGATGTCACCTGATTTTGAAGGCGCTGTCTGAAGTTCTTTCTTTTCTTTTTCAGGGGTTTTTAACTGAGATTTTGTTTTCTTTAATTCGGGAATAAGAGGCTTTAAGTCTTTTAAGAGCATTCCTTCATTTTTCAGTTTTTTGATACAGCAGAAGAGCTGAATGTCATCTTTGGTGTAGTATCGATGTCCCATTTCTGTTCGTCCGATCGTCAGGTCAAGTTCTTCTTCCCAATATCTTAATACATGTGACTCGACGTTGACCTGTTTTGCGGCTTCAGAAATCATAAATCTGACTTCACCCATTAATATGTGAACCTCCTCATTTTGCTTTTGACATTATTATAGCATACACAATGACTTGAGAAGGGAAAAATCGTTCGTCAAGTTCCTACAAAAAAACACCGTCCCATATAGGAACGGTGCTTCTCTTTTGTGATCACTTTGCGATTTATATTACTCGGCTGAGATAGCGCCTGTCGGACATGCAGCTTCACAAGCTCCGCAGTCTACACAAGCATCAGCGTCGATCTCGTATTTGCCATCGCCTTCGGAGATAGCGCCTACAGGACATTCAGCTTCGCAAGAACCACAGCTTACGCATTCATCACTAATAACGTGTGCCATAGTATGTATCCTCCTTTTTTGATTTGAAAAGAGAATCGGTAAAGGTCAGTTCTCTTTATGTTCATTATTTTAATACAATGAGTCTGAATATACAAGTCATTTGTATGTTCTAAATTAAGAACTTATTCAGGACCTATCCCGGCTGTTTTTTAATTTCATTCACTCAGACTGTCTTTTTAAGTTATGCGTGATCCCACTCTTTTATGAATTCGTTCGAAGTATGCGCGATTGAATTTTTCTGCAATGTCTTTCAAGTTATACACGATCAAACTCTTCTACGATCTCTTTGGAAGGAGCTTTTGTGAGAAGGCTTACAATAACGATCATAAGGCAGGATACTGTGAAAGCCGGAAGCAGTTCATAAATATCCCAGACACCGCCGAGAGGACGAACAAGGTATTTCCAGATAAAGACCATAGCGCCTCCGGAAATCATTCCGGCAAGGGCGCCCTGCCAGTTAGAACGTCTCCAGAACAGTGCAAAGAGCACGACCGGGCCGAATACAGCTCCAAAACCTGCCCATGCAAAGGAAACGATACTGAACACGGAACTGTTCGGGTCACGGGCGATAATAGCTGCGATCACCGCGATTGCGAGCAGTGTGAAACGGGCTGCGTTCATTGCTTTCTTCTTGTCTCCGGTCTTTGCAACTCTGTCTCCGAGAAGATCAGAAGACACTGCGGAGGATGCTGCCAAAAGCTGTGAGTCTGCGGTGGACATTGTGGAGGCCAATATTCCGGCAAGGATCGTTCCGGCAAGTAAAGCAGGAAGAATGCCGTGCTTGCTCAGCAGGTCGGCAATCTGTACGATGATTGTTTCGGAATCCGAACCTGTCAGTGTTTTTAAAGCGCCTACGTCGCTCATTGCCAGACCGATCACACCGATCAGTACTGCAACTGCGAGGGAAATGACAACCCATACCGTTGCAACTCGTCTGGAAAGCGTGAGTTTTTCTTCATCCTCAATCGCCATGAAACGAAGCAGGATGTGAGGCATACCAAAGTAGCCCAGTCCCCATGCGATCATGGAAATAATATTGATGATCGGATACGGCTGCTCAACTCCAGCAACCGGATCGTAGGTTGTCATCATAGTCAGATATCCCGGGAGCGACTGCGCGTTTTCGATAACGGAAGGAATACCTCCGGCGATGTTGATCCCAAAGATAAATACGATGAGCAGGGCGATAGACATGATGATACTTTGGATAAAGTCTGTTGTCGAAGCAGCTAAAAAGCCGCCAAGCGCTGTATAACCTACGATAACGATGGCGCTGATGATCATCGCCGCAACATAATCTACTCCGAACAGGCTGGAAAACAGTTTTCCGCATGCGGCAAAACCGGAAGCTGTGTACGGAATAAAAAATATGACGATAAAGATCGCTCCGATAGATTGAAGAATCTTGCGTCGGTCACGGTAACGATTGCTGAAAAAAGAAGGAAGTGTGATGGAGTTTCCGGCTACGAGAGTGTAGCGGCGGATTCTCTTTGCCACAATTTTCCAATTCACATAAGTTCCGATAGCGAGTCCGATCGCAGTCCATCCGGCGTCTGCGATTCCCGTCAGATATGCCAGTCCGGGAAGTCCCATGAGAAGCCAGCTGCTCATATCGGAAGCTTCGGCGCTCATGGCTGTGACAAGGGGACCGAGTTTTCGTCCGCCGAGATAGAAATCCGTCGTGTCATGGTTGTTTTTGGAACAACGATAGCCGACGTAGAGCATGGCGCCAAGATAAATAATAATGGCGATCATAATACAAATGTGTTCTGTTGTCATAGTTGTACTCATTCCTTTCGCAAAATATGCAATATATTGTAAAATTGTACCATAATAAGAAGTTTTCTTCAAGAAATAAAAGTTTAGTAAAAATTCACATTTATTTTGTGCAATATGGTGTATTATAAAAGGATAAAAGCGGAGGATAAATCAGAATGAAGAAAAAAGTTACAGCAGCGGCGGCGCTTGCTTTATGTGTGGCAATGGGAGTTTGCGCATGCAGTACGCCGAAAGAAAACGATGCATTTACCGGGGAAAAAAAGGAGGATCCTGCGTGGCAGGCGAATCTTGATAAGATTTCTCCCGAAGTATATGCAGATATCAGCGACCTTGATTTGGAACCGGGAACTTATATATCGGTAATCGGGAAAAGAGAAGGGACATCTTATTGGAATGAAGTGCAGGCGGGCGTAGAGCAGGCTGCGGCAGATATTAATAAACATTTAGGATACAAAGGCGAGGATAAGATTAAAGTTCTTTATAACGCGCCGTCAGACAGTGAGAATATTGATGAACAGGTGAATATTCTTGACGAGGAGCTGGCAAGGTATCCTGATGTGATTGCGGTTGCCAGTGTTGCGGAAGATGCGTCGGCAGTACAGTTTGATCTTGCCGCGGAAAATGGGATTGCAGTTGTTGCGTTTGATTCAAAAAACAGTTATCAGGGAATTCAGTGCACCTGTATGACCGATAATACGGCGGCAGCAAAAGAAGGCGCGCAAAAATTAGGCGAGGCGATCGACGGAAAAGGTGAGATCATTCTGATCGCCCAGGATTCTGTCTCGGGAACGGCCAAGGAGCGTACAAAAGCAGTTGCGGAAGAACTTGCTGCGAATTATCCGGAAGTGAAGATTGTCGAGACAATCTATATGGATCAGCTAGAGGAATTGAAAATGCAGGCGGCAGCAGAAGAGCTTGGAGTGACGAAGGAGGAACTTGCCGCGTGGACGGTGGAATCCTCAGGGCAGGACACTGCGGAAGAGGTGGCGCAGGACACAGCATCTGAAACGATTCAGACGAAACTGGAAGATATCCATGCGATCGCCGATGGAATGAAAGACGCCGATGTGGCTGCTTATTATATGGAAAAACATCCTGAGCTGAAAGGCTGTTTTGCGGTAAATGCAGATGCTGTTTTACTTGCAATGGATGCTGTTGATATAGTAGAAAATGCAGAGGATATCGTACTGATGGGATTTGATGCCGGAAAAGAACAGGTAGCGGCGCTGAAGGATGGAAAAGTCGATGGACTGATCGTTCAAAATCCGTTCGGTATGGGATATGCAACAGTTGTTGCTGCTGCAAGAGCGACCTTGGAGATCGGAAATGAGGCGAATGTTAATACAGGATATGTATGGGCAGATAAAGAGAGTCTGGATGATCCGGTTATAAAAGGTATGCTTTATGAATAATAAGAAGCGGGTAAGTATTACCCGCCTCTGCTGAGAGAGAAGATGAATTCAGTGCCGACTCCCTCGGTGCTTATCACATTGATGTGCTCGTCGTGAGCCTGAATAACTTCTTTTACAATGGACAGGCCAAGACCTGTCCCTTTTTTGTCTTTGCCGCGGGAAAGGTCGGATTTGTAAAAACGCTCCCATATTTTATTGAGCTCTTTACGAGGAATTCCGATTCCGTGATCTTTTACGGAAACGAATACTTTGTCGTTTTTCTTACTTACCTCAACCGTGATCGAGGAATTATTTTCACTGAATTTGATCGCATTATCAATTAAGTTATAGAGAACTTGTTCAATTTTGCGTTTATCCGCGAATACGGATACTGTTTCTGGCATGAGAAGAAGTTCGATGGAAATATGCTTTTGAGTACAGGCAGATTCAAATGATGCGGCGGTGCTTTTCAGCACATCCTGTATGTTGAAATCTGATTTATCAAGAAGCATCTCCTTCGTATCAAATTCGTTCAGTGTGAGAAGATCTCGTGTGAGATCGGTGAGTCTTTCTGTTTCGAATAAGATAATATTCAAATATTTCCCATATAATTCCGGCGGAATTGTGCCGTCTGCCATCGCCTCTACATATCCTTTCATAGAGGTGAGCGGCGAACGGAAATCATGGGATACATTTGCGACGATTTTCTTTTGATAGTCATCCATGTCTTTTAGTCTGGCTGCCATATAGTTCATAGATGCAGAGAGATATCCGAGTTCGTCATGAGTATTTACCGGAATTTCGTAATCAAGGTTTCCGAGGGCATATTGTTTTGCGGCTTCGGAAATCTGCCGGAGAGGGCGGTAAACGAAAAACTGGACGCCAAGCAGGAAAATGAGAGCGAGTACAACGATTACTGCCACAGAAATATACACCTGAATCATGATCGGTGTGCATCGCTCTTCGATTGCAGAAACAGGGCTGTGGATCAGCAGATATCCTTTTGTAGAAAATTCTTGTGTTACAGGAGCCATAACGGTGATCATATCTTCTGCAAAATATCCGTGATAAGTACCTGTGATATAGCGTTTTCCTCCGATTTCGGCAGGGTTAAAATGCTCGATCGCATCCGGGCATGAAGTTCCTTCCAAACTGGAAGAGGTAAGTGTAGTTCCTGTATTGTCCACAAACCAAATCGAAGCGTTGAAGTAGAGTTTCATTGCTGACAACTGAGACTGGACATTATAAATTGAAGAATCTCCCGAAAAATAAGACGGGAGATAGTCATTGGCAACGAAGGTCGCTTCCCGATAGAGTGTACGGGAAGTGTCTTCTGTGAGTTTGTCTGTTACAAGCTGTTTCGTAAGAGTTGCAGTGGAAAACAGGCATAAAAATCCAAAGATAATATAAAGTGCAATAAATTTAAGATGCAGTGTGCTTTTCATGAGAGCATTCTCCTGTTATTTCGTTTCGAATTTATAGCCGATTCCCCATACAGTACCTATTTTCCAGTGGGGGTGGTCTTTTAGTTTTTCTCGAAGACGTTTTATATGGACGTCGACGGTTCTCGTATCGCCGAGGTATTCATATCCCCAAATGCGGTCAAGAAGCTGTTCCCGTGTAAATACCTGGTTAGGGGATGCGGCGAGGCAGTATAGAAGCTCCAGTTCTTTTGGCGGCATTTCGACAATTTTCCCGTCGCAAAGAACAGAATAGTTTGTCAGGTTGATAGTCAGTCCTTCGTATTCGACGCATTTTGTTTTCTCGGGTTTCGGACTGTCTGCCTTTATCGGCTGGCTGCGGCGCAGAACAGCCCGTACGCGGGCAACCATTTCTTTGGAATCAAAGGGTTTCAAGATGTAATCGTCTGCACCAAGCTCAAGACCGAGCACTTTGTCGAATACTTCCCCTTTTGCCGAGAGCATGATGATAGGAACGGATGACTTTGCCCGAATTTCTCTGCAGACCTGATAACCGTCGATACCGGGAAGCATAAGGTCAAGAAGGATCAGATTCGGTTCATACGTCTCAAATGCTTTTAGTGCGTCTTCTCCGTTCGATACTATTTTTGTGTCAAAACATTCTTTTATGAGATAGAGTGAGATAAGTTCTGCAATATTTTCATCATCGTCAACGATGAGAATTTTTTGTTTTCCGGTCATGATGTTCCTCCCTTTATGCCTGTACTGTTATCCAAGTTCGACGATTGTGACGCCGGCATCTCCTTCTCCGAATTCGGCAAGATGGTATGATTTTACATGTTTTTGTCTTCTTAGATATTCATGGATCCCTTTTCTTAAAGCTCCGGTTCCTTTTCCGTGAACTACGCGGACACTGTTTAAGTGAGAAAGCAGGGCGTCGTCCAAATATTTATCCAGTTCGGCAACTGCTTCGTCTACTGTTTTCCCGAGAAGATTGATCTCCGGACTTACAGAAAGAGATTTGCTCATTTTAATCTTACTTTTTGATGTACGGTTCATTCGTTTCGGTGCGTAAGGCGATACTTCTTCGATAATTTCCAAATCGGAAATATGAACCTGAGATCTGAGGATTCCCATCTGAACAGTAACATTCCCTCTTGCATCTGGAAGAGAACTGACGGTTCCGGTCAGGTTCATACTTAATACTTTTACAGATTCGCCCAGTTTAAAATCAGATGGTTTGTGATTCTTTTTTGGTTTGTTTGTCTTCAGCGAAGCAGAGGCGGAAGTATCCTTGATCTTCTTGCGGAGACGTTCTCTTTCTTTTTCCATTTCTGCGGCTGAAATATTCTCTTTGCCGAATTTGTGGAAATTTCGGATCGTTTCATCGGCGACTTCTTTTGCTTCTCTTAAGATCGCATTGGCTTTTTCGTTTGCTTCACGAAGAATGCGGTCGCGCTGCTCGTCCAGTTTTTCCTGTTTTTGTGCTGCCTGGTGCTTTAAAGCTTCCGCTTCTTTTTTATAAGCGGCAATTTCGGCCTGTTCTTTTTCAATCGTGCGGCGGCTTGCCTCAAGATCGCTGAGAAGGTCTTCGAAGGAAACGTCCTGTTCACTGAGTCGTTTTTTTGCATCATCAATAATATAATCAGGAAGACCCAGTTTCCCTGAAATTGCAAAAGCATTACTTTTTCCCGGAATACCGATCAGCAGACGGTAGGTTGGACGAAGGCTTTCTACGTCAAATTCACAGCAGGCGTTTTCGACGCCGGGTGTGGAAAGCGCATATACTTTCAACTCACTGTAATGAGTGGTTGCCATTGTGCGTATATTTCTTTTATGAAGGTGAGATAAAATCGCAATGGCGAGAGCCGCTCCTTCGGTCGGATCAGTTCCGGCGCCCAGTTCGTCAAAGAGAACAAGGGAACGTTCGTCAACTTTTTTCAAAAAAGAAACAATATTTGTCATATGCGAAGAGAAGGTACTTAAGCTCTGTTCTATACTTTGTTCATCTCCGATATCTGCATATACTTGTCTGAACACTGAAAGTTCCGAACGGTCTGCGGCAGGAATGTGCAGGCCGGATTGTCCCATAAGTGTGAGAAGTCCGACTGTCTTCAGAGAGACTGTTTTTCCTCCGGTATTCGGTCCGGTGATGATAAGAAGAGAAAATTCATCGCCGAGAGATACCGTGATCGGAACGACTTTTTTCTGATCGAGAAGAGGGTGACGTCCTTCCCGTATGCGTATGCGGCCTTCTTCGTTTAAGACCGGACGGCTTGCGCGCATGGAAAGAGCAAGGGCGCCTCTTGCAAAAATAAAGTCAAGGTCGGTAAGAGAGCGATAATCTGTCCGGATCTCTTCGATATACTGCGCCGTTTCTTCGCTTAAGGAGGCAAGGATCTTGCGAATTTCGTCCTGTTCTTTTACATACAGTTCTTGCAGATCGTTGTTCAGCTTTACGATAGCCATAGGTTCGATAAATAAAGTAGAACCGGAAGCCGACTGATCGTGGATCAGTCCTTGTACCTGGCTGCGATGCTCTGCTTTGACCGGAATACAGTACCGGTCTCCGCGCATCGTGATCAGCGCATCCTGAAGATAAGTTCTGAGAGAACCGTTTACGAGTCCTGAAAGTGTTGTGTGTACGCGGTCATTAAGGCTGTTTATATTTCTTCGGATATGTTTCAATGTACTGCTTGCGTCATCGCTGATCTCGTCTTCGGAAATGATACATCTTTCGATTTCATTTACGAGAGGGGTAAGCGGTTCAAGTCCGTCAAAATAAATATCAAGACAATCTGCAAGATCTTCCTGTGTATCATGCCTTCCGTATGATTTGACACGGGCAGTATTTGAAAGAAGACGGCAGATACGCAGAAGTTCAGACGCATTCAAAGCGCCGCCGATCTCAAGTCTCTTAAGCGACTCTTCTACGGGGGCGGCATCTCCGAAAGAAATCCGCCCTTTCTTAATAATCCTTGTGAATGCGGCAGAAGTCTGTTCCTGCAGTAAGTCGATCTTTCCAGGATCCGTCATTGGTTTTAGACGTCGGCAGAGCTGTTTTCCGCGGAAAGAGCCGGCCTCGTTTTCTAGAGAAGATATAATTTTATCAAATTCGAGTTTTTGTAAAGTTTTATTATTCATAAATTCACCTGTCTGTTATGTTTGTACTCTCATTCTACTCTATTATCAGGATAAAGAAAAGGACTTTCGGGAAGTAAGAAAAACCTTTTCAGAAAGGAATGAATCAGGTATACTAGAATTTGGAGGAAAATAAGTCCATGCCGAATGATAAAGAACAAAAAAATCCGTCGGAAGACAGTGCGGAAGAACAAAACTATTCTTTTTTACAGGAAACGATTAAAGTAAAACCTACCAGCAGGGAATCACTTATAAAACAATTTGTCAGGATCGCAATTTACGGTCTGATCTTGGGGGTGTTTGCCTGCTTAGGTTTTTTTGCGCTTAAACCGTGGATACAGGAGTGGTTTGGGGGAAGTACGAAGACGGTGAACATTCAGGGAGATGAGCAGTCAGGGGAAGATCCTTCTCAAATTGCAGACGGGAATAGCCCTGAATCTGTATTTAATGCAGAAAGCTACGAAGAAATGACGGCAGGAATGAATGCTCTTGCCAAAGAGGCGCAGAGAAGCATTGTATCGGTGTCAACTGTGTCAGAGGATGAAGCTTGGAAAGGCGATATGACCGGAGAACACAGAAGTGTGTCAGGGATGATCACCGGAGATAACGGAAGGGAATTGTTGGTTCTGACAGACAGTTCGATCTGTGAAGACGCATCTGCATGGGAAGTGACTTTTTCAAATGGGAAAAAATTTCGGGCAGTATTGAAGAAGCAGGACGCTAACAGAAAGATCGCAGTATTCGGCATCGGGCAAAGCAGTTTGGATACGGATACGAAAAAGGCGGTTAAGGTTGCTGTTTTAGGCAATTCCAATGTAGTTATGCAGGGCGAGGGCGTACTTGCCCTTGGAAATATGTTTGGTTATACAGACGGGATGTCTTACGGCGTTGTCAGTGCATCGAATCATAAAGCGTCATTTTTTGACGGAGAGTGCGAAGTGATCGCAACAGACATTCCGGCAGAAGAGAAAGGAACAGGAGTCCTCTTTAATATGGACGGAGAGGCTGTAGGACTGATCTCGGCATCTGCAAGGAATGGAAGCGGGAAAAATGTCGTCAATGCATATGGAATTTCTGATCTGAAACCGATCATCGAACTGCTTGTCAATGGGAAAAGCGTTCCTTATGTCGGTATTCGCGGAACAACGGTGACGCCTCAGTTATCGGAAGAACACGGGATGCCTCAGGGAATTTATGTGGCAGATGTGGATCCGGATTCTCCGGCAATGGCAGCAGGCATACAGACTGGGGATATTATATGCCAGGCGGCGGGAGAAAAGGTGACGGATCTTTCGGCGTATCAAACGATCGTCATTGACTCGTCAGTGGGAGAGACGATGGAGCTTGTAGGAAAACGGCTTGGCGCGGACGGATATGTGGATGTGGATTTTTCTGTTGTGACAGAAGAAAAAAGCAGTGAATGAAAAATTCAATAAGGGGTCATTCAATAAGGAAAGCAAGATCAAATCACGAAAGGTGAAAGAGACGAGCTAATATTAGACGATAGAAAGCGGCGGAATGGGAAGAAAACTGAATGCCGGAAGGCAGCAGAACTGAAAGAAGATCAGATGCCGGAATGAGATAAAAAATAAGATAAGAAGAAAGAGGAAATGAAACATGAGATATATTAGTGGTTTACATGAAGGAGAAACAATTCGGAATATTTACCTGTGTAAAGGAAAGCGTTCTGCTGAAACAAGAAATGGGAAACCATATGATAATGTACTTTTGCAGGATAAGACAGGGACGCTTGATGGAAAAGTCTGGGATCCCAATTCTCAGGGAATCGCAGAATACGATGAGAAAGATTTTATAGAAGTATATGGTGAAGTGATCAATTATAACGGTAATCTTCAGATTAATATAAAACAGATCCGTAAAGCGGATGAAGAAGAATATAATCCGGCTGATTATATGCCGGTTACAGAAAAAAGTGTCGATGGGATGTATGAGGAATTGACCGCATATATCCGTCAGATCTCTAATCCATATTTGAAAAAGCTGCTGGAGTATTTCTTTGTAAATGATAAGGAATTTGTTAAAAAATTCCGGGCTCATTCAGCGGCGAAAACAGTACATCATGGATTTTCGGGAGGCCTTTTAGAACATACATTAAGCGTACTTAAAATGTGCGAATATTTTTCAAGTACATATGAGATTTTAAACCGAGATCTGCTCTTGACAGCGGCAATCTGTCATGATATCGGGAAAACGAGGGAACTTTCTTCTTTTCCGGACAATGATTACACAGATGAAGGTCAGTTGATCGGTCATATAGTAATCGGCGTGGAAATGCTAGATGAAGCAATCAGAACGATACCTGATTTTCCGGTGCGCCTTGCAAATGAATTGAAACATTGTATTATCGCTCATCACGGAGAACTGGAATATGGATCGCCGAAAAAGCCGGCACTTGCAGAGGCAATGGCTCTAAATCTTGCGGATAACGCGGATGCAAAAATGCAGACGCTGACAGAAATATTTAAAGGAAAAACAGGTACAGACTGGTTAGGATTTAACCGCCTGTTTGATTCAAATTTACGCAGGACTTCAGGAGTGTAAACAGAGAAAACTGAGCGGAAATACAAAGAGTGTGAAAATCATTTTAAAACAGCACAGCCTGTGAGATACAGGGAGTTGATCGAAAAAGAAAAGATCGGACAGAACCTGGCAAAAGATGATTGGCAGAAATGTATGCTTGGATATGCAGGAATGCAGGAGAACAGAAAGAAAAAGGAAGATATGTGTATGCAGAAAAATGATACTGTAGTTGTAGAGATCACAGATATCGGCGTCAATGGAGAAGGAATCGGAAAGATAGACGGATATACGTTGTTTGTAAAAGATGCGGTAATCGGAGATGTTGCTGAAGTTAAAGTGATGAAGGCAAAGAAAAATTACGGATATGCCCGATTGATGAACGTACTTACCCCGTCAGAGAGCCGGATTGAACCTAAATGTGCATTTGCAAGAAAATGCGGAGGATGTCAGATCCAAGAGATGTCTTATGAGAAACAGCTTGAGTTTAAAGAAAGAAAAGTGCAGGGAAATCTTGAACGGATCGGCGGTTTTCCCTCTGAATTTTTAGAGCGTACAAAAGAACCGATCATAGGGATGGAGACTCCGTTTTATTATCGGAATAAAGCTCAGTTCCCGTTTGGAACAGACAAAGAAGGTGATCCTGTAACAGGATTTTATGCAGGTCGCACACATGACATTATAGCCAATACAAACTGTGCTCTCGGCGTAGCCGTAAACGAACCTATTTTAGAAATGATACTTGATTTTATGAAAAAATATAAGATCCGTTCCTATGATGAAAAGACAGGAACGGGTCTGTTTCGTCATGTGCTCCTTCGCTATGGATTTACAACAAAAGAAATTATGGTGTGTTTCGTTGTGAATAAAGAGAAAGCAGATGATGGCGGAAAATGGTTCGCGCATCAGCAGGAACTGACAGAAAAACTTGTTCAAGTTGACGGAATGACGAGTATAACGGTAAGCCCGAATACAAAGCGGACAAATGTCATCATGGGAGATACGTTTGAATTACTTTGGGGGAAAGAATATATTACCGATTATATCGGTTCAGTAAAATATCAGATCTCTCCGTTGTCCTTCTATCAGGTCAATCCGATACAGACGGAAAAATTGTATTCACAGGCTCTTGAATATGCAGATTTAAAAGGCGATGAAACTGTCTGGGATCTGTACTGCGGGATCGGAACTATTTCTTTGTTCCTCGCACAAAAAGCAAAACAGGTCTACGGCGTGGAAATCGTTGCTCCAGCGATTGATGACGCAAGAGAAAATGCAAAGTTAAACGGGATAGAAAATGCAGAGTTTTTTGTTGGAAAATCCGAGGAAATCCTTCCCCAATATTATAAAGATTATGCTAAACGGCATGGAGGGGAAAAAGCATACGCCGATGTGATCGTTGTAGATCCGCCGAGGAAAGGGTGCGATGTGGAATTGTTGGATACGATTCTGAAAATGCAGCCGGAGAGGATTGTTTATGTGAGCTGCGATTCCGCAACATTGGCAAGAGATTTGAAAATATTGTGCAGTGAGAATGAAGAAATTGGGGGATATCAGATAGAGAAGTGGAGAGCAGTTGATCAATTTCCGATGACGGTGCATGTGGAGACGGTTGTCTTGCTTTCCAAGGGTGAAATCAACTCCAAGAAGGTTCGTGTGGAGTTCTCGCTGGAGGATATGGATATGTCCGGATTCCAGAAGGGGGCAACCTATGAGCAACTCAAGGCGTATGTACTGGAAAAGCATGGCTTGAAAGTTTCTAGCCTGTATATCTCCCAGGTCAAGCGTAAGTGTGGACTGGATGTGGGGCAGAACTATAACCTTTCAAAGAAGGAAGATGCCAAAGTACCACAGTGTCCACCGGAAAAGGAAGCGGCTATTACAGAGGCCTTGAAATTCTTTGGGATGATTTAAGTATCGAGAATTGATCAAAAGATAAAGAACGGCGGTAGAGATTTCACCTCTGCTGTCGTTCTTGTACTTTAGGATGAATATTTATCGGATTCTACTTAACTTTTTAATCGTTATACTAAGTACTGACAAATAAATCATTCTTCCAGCATCTTAATTACCACATTCCCGGCATGGTCAACATCGGAGGCCGTTCGGATTGCCTTTGCCAACTCGTCCAGAGAAAACTCATGGGTGATGATGGATTCCAAATCCCACTTTCCGCAGGACATGATTTCCTGTACATCCCGGACATCCTCCGGCATATATCCGCCGGAACCAATGATACTCTGCTGGGCATAGGTCATGTGCAGGAGATCAATCATTCGAGGAGCATTATTGACCGCTACTGAAACAAAACGGCTCTCGATTTTTCCGAACTTCTGGAAGTCCGCAAGAATTGATTCTGCACCAGCGGCATCCAGCCAGCAGTCAATATTGGCTGTCTTTCCACTGAGGAAATGGGCGGCACCGAAGTATGTTTCCGCATGGGACACAAAATCTTCTTTTGCGGGATTGCAGGTTTCAAAGCCAAGTCCCGCCGCTAATTTCAGTCGGAAATCCGAATAGTCACACACCATCACTTTGTCCATACCAAGATGCTTGAAAGACACAGCGGCAGCAATTCCAATAGTTCCGCAGCCAAAGACCACAGCATTTTGTCCTGCAACACATTGCCCATTTCCCGCCGGAACCATTCCACGCCTTGCTGCCCGGCAGCCCACAGTGAACGGCTCAATCAGGCTCGCCAGCCGATTGGATATGCGTTCATCTATCGGGTAGAGGGAATGATTTTTTCGGGCGTTGGGGATTAAGATATATTCCGAAAACCCGCCCAGGATTCCAGCCCGTTTCGGGTCATCCTTTGCAAAAAGGGGATAGGGATAGACACGTTCTCCCGGTACAAACTCCGTCACATTTTTTCCGACTTTCACGACACGGGAAACGGTTTCGTGCCCAAATTCACCGCCAACTGTTACTTTGTGTCCTGTGTTGGGACCGTGTGTAAATACCGCCACATCCGTTCCGCAAATGCTGGAATAGAGATTCTGCACCAGCACATCGTCATTGCCAACTTCGGGTAAATCCAGTTCCCGGATTTCGATGGCTTCTTTGCCTAAATAAATTCCTGCTTTCATGTTGTTTCCTCCTGCTTTCCACGTCCACGCATGACGCATTGTTCCATAATCGCACAGATATGTTCCATGGAATCTTCACAATCATGTTTCAGCCACTCAGACAGAATTGCCATCAGTCCGCTGATATAAAATGCCGCCATATATTCCCGGTCTGATTCCGGAATCTGAAACCGTTCCATAATCGGAAGAAAAACATGACGCATCATCCGGTTATAGGTTTTGTCCAGCCCAAGAGAACCAGAATTTTTTAATGCTGTACGGAACAGGCGTTTATTCTGCCGGATATATTCCAGATAAGGAATCAGATATGTGGGCGTGACCAGATACAGTTCTTCCAGAGGACATTCCTGGATTTTTGAAACAAATCTCTCTGCCCCCAGCTTCATGTATTCCTGAAATTGCTGATTAATGTATTGTACGCTTTCCGCCAGCAAATCGCCGATAGTTTCATAGTGCAGATAGAAGGTGGAACGATTGACACCGGCTGATTCACAGATCTCTTTTACCGTGATATATTCCATATCCTTCTTTTCCAGAAGTTCCAGAAATGCCTGATCCATTCGGACAGCGGTATTGAAGTATTTACTCTCCGATTTTTTCACCCGGTTCCACCTCTTTCTTTGATTTTGATGAACGAATAAGCATCACAATGACTGTGACCATAACTGCGGCAAATACAGCCGTACCCGTTATAGTATTCATCATTTTCCGATATGCTTCCCCCTCAAAAGAAAAACGGGAAAGCATTGCCGTCTGTAATCCAAGAACGGACATCAGGGCGGATACAAAGTTCAGTACCTTTGCCGCCGACAGGATGGGACTGCCCATTTTCCGAAATTTAATCAGATTTACAATGGACAGAATCATCATATAAAATGTGTACAGAGCCGACAGGTAAATCAGATACCCCGGATAAGCAAAGCCGGAATCGGTCTGTATCACCAAAATAATCATACCTCCCATGGGAATGTTCAGTAAAAAAAGCATTCCTGCTGTCCGGCGATGGCATCGAATTTCATAAATGAACCCTTTTTGCTCCCGGCAGCGGTAACTGAATATAAGGTATGCTTTCATCACGCACAGTACCAGATAGTAAACCGCCATCGAAAAAAACCACACAGAACGGTATTGAACGGCAGTCACAAACCGGAACAGCATATAGGTGAAATTGACTGCCATTCCCTGATAGATGCTGATACTGCTGCGAAATAAATGGTCGTTCAAATACTGCGCCCCAAAAGCTGTGGAGGAAATTTTTTGAATCAGTCGGCTATGACTCCATAATTTTTCTTTTACCTGTTTTAACCGCCCTGCCAGTGACGGTAGGGCGGCAATCAGGATTGTCAGAGAATATGCGGACAGTGCAAAAACCGTATAAGCCACAGCGCTGTCCTCTCGATTGGTGGCAAAGATGAAAATGAGTGCGGCAAAAGAAACCGGCGGAAGAAGCCATAAAATCCACTTTGCCGGATGAAGCAGCCGGAATAAAATCATCTTTGCTTTTTTCATTGCTTATTCCTCACTGATTTCTTTTGCTAATTCCATGATTTCAAAAGCATACTTTTGTTTGCCTTTCGTCAGCATTTTCTTATAAATCGGGTAGTTGACTCCCATACCAACCAGACCGATAATACCGATAATGACACCGAGAGAAAACATTGTTGTAGTGCTGTCACCAATTACGCCCATAGACAGGCACATCCCGATTCCGGTAATGAGAGCGGAAATGATACCAAACGTATAGGTGAAAATGGTTGCCGGTAGTTTTGCTCTGGCATCCAGCTTACGGAGAGCGATCACTTTGGAATCGTCCTTCGGTGCATACTCGTTAGCGAGTTGTTCAGCGTAAATTTTATCTGTGTTCAAGGCGTTGCCTCCTTCATTTGATGATTTTATTATATCGAAGAAAGGAAGGCAAAGGAACGACACAGACAGGCATTTGTGTTGAGTTGAGCAGAATGCGAATAATAACACTGTATTTTCGTAGATTGTGAAATATATAAGTCGGGGCAGGCTTGTATATTCACAGGTGACGAAAACAAGGGGTATCCAAAGGGGAATATCCCCTTGGCTCTGGGTTTCCAATAGGGGCGAGCAGCATCCCTGTTGGCACACGACTTTCCTTGGAAAGTCGTGTGTGTTATACCTTTGCTTCCGACTGGCGCTGGAAAGGGGCTGGCTTCGCCATCTGCTGTGCGGGCAGATAGCGGTTGACAGACACTTTTCGGCGGCAGTAGGACAGGCGGATTTTGTGCAGTCATGAACGAAATCAGGATTTGTACAGCGGGCAAAATCAACCTGTCCGGAAAAGGAAGCAGAGGTATATATCAGCCGTCGTCCTGCTGCAGAGATATACTTATTCTTTGCCTTCCATAGGTGTCTCCAACATTTGCTTTGCGAGTTGTTGCAACAGTGCAGATGTGTTTTCGTCCATTGGGAGCATCGTTCCGACATAGGTAGCAACGGCAGTTGACACATCATCGATAGTCAGCTCAGATTGCGGCTTGTCTGGCAGTGAATCATGAATAGCATTTACAGCTTCCGCCGTGGCTATTGCTCCGGTAGGCTGTTGTGCCGTTACATCTTCCTTAATCTCTCGGATAATTTTCATCAGGATATTCTTAATTTTCTCAACATCCGCTTCATTGTTCTGGATTTTTGTGGAGTTCAGGAAACTCATATCCTTAATAATTTCTGCCCGCTTGGAAGGTTCTGCACTCATCAGCTCTACCAGCGGCTCTGTGGCAAAGTCAATAACTTGATTTCTTGCCATGATGCCGCTTGCAACGGTATTGTCAAAGTAGTTCTTCATTAGCACACATAGTTCCGGGAAGTCCTTATGCTCCAGCAGTCTGTTCAGAACAGACGCATCAATCTTTTTTGTAATCAGCCGCTTGACTGCTTCTTCGGACAAGCCAAGCTGAGAAATATCATAGCTTTTCGGAACGCTGATTGGCGTGAGACAGAGCAGATAATCCGTAGACACATGGAACTCTTTTGCGAGAGCCACCAATAAGGAACTGCTAATATTTGTGGTTTCTCCGCTTTCCAATCGGCTTATTTGGGAGTGGGCGACAAAAAGCCTGTCTGCCAGTTGTTTTTGGCTCAAGTTTTATCCAATCTCAGATTGCGTACCCGACACGCTGTTGTATTTTCTTGTTCATCATCATAGTGTTTCTTCACGGAACTGACTCCTTTCAATTTTGATGTGATTGTTTTCTACTATGTTAACTGGAAGGAGTATCTTCGTTCAGTAATCGGTTGAATGCTTCAATCGAGCCATCATACTTACCCTTTTGTATGCCCATGGAAATCTTTGCAATGTTTGCACCTGCCTGTTTGGCAGTTTGGGCTTCGATATCATACTCCATGTATTGCACCTGTCCGGGTTGGTTGTATTCTCTCGGCATGGACATCGTAGAACAATATAAGTCGTACAATTCTTGATAATCTTTTTTCATTTCTGAGAGGATAGTATCGAACTGTTTAATTCGCACTTCGTTATGATGTATAAATCCTTCAAGCATTGGTCTGGAGTATGATTTTGGTCTTCGGATAATGACAGGATTTAGCATAGGGTGTATTTCCGCAATACCAACAAGCTCAGAGGGAATTGTCTTTTTAGCATGTTCTAAATCTGCCACAAGCATGGATTGTGCATTGTGAAATGTCCAATTTCTTACATCGAGCAGTTCATTTATGGCCTTTGTACTCTCATCATCAAGATTTCGTTTCAAAAATCCCTTTTTTATAAATATTGGCCTCACTGAAATATAAGAAAAAGAGGATGACTGGTAATCGGCAAGAAAGCGTAGTAGCTCTCGTTGTACATATAACACTTTGTCACGAACAGTTTCATATTGCTTAGCAGAAATGGTTTGAGGCGATGATGTCCCACCCAAAAGATTTTGAGCCTCATCAGCGTATCGTTTTAGCTTCTCTAAATCAATAGTTGTTGGCACAATAAGGCTTTTCAAAACTAAACACGCATCTTCAGCTGTATTGATTGTAAATTGTTTGAACTGTGCCTTGGAACCTTTGGACATTACAGTTCACCTCCTGTCTGTCTATCATTATAATTCATCCTGTGCAAAGCCTATACTTCCAGCTTTTGCGGCTTTCGTGGATAAACGAGAGCCGCTTATTTTTTGCGGTAAACTGGGCTTACGATCGATCGAAACAAAGCACCTTGAAAATCGAATGACCGTCCAGACCGATATAAACCGCCAAGACTTGCAGGCACTGTTTGACCGGAGCGACGGATTTTACCGCCGTCAGCTGGTGCTGACAACCAAGGACAAACCCGCTGACCGTGTGGATGATCCCGACCTTGCGGAGAAGATGAAAGCCGAGGTGGAGGGTATTCTGCTCTGGGCTTTTGAGGGATTGCAGCGTCTGGTAGCCAATCATTTCAAATTTACGGAAAGCCAGCGCACAAAAGACAACCGGGAAACCGTGAAACGAGATAACAACAACGTCTTTGATTTTATGGAATCGGATGGCTATATCCGTTTGAAAGCGGATTGTTCCATCAGTTCTAAGGAGCTATATGAAATTTACCGGATGTGGTGTGAGGAAAACAATCTGACCCCATTGAAACGCCGCAGCTTCAGCGATGCCGTCATTGCCAGCCAGAACAAGTACATTGGGATATATTTGATGAAGAACCATGAAGGGTATCACGATCCGACAGCAGGAAAGGCGATCAGGCGGGCCAGGGAAGTGGTAAAACGCCGAGACCTCTACGGTCGTAAGATGCGACCTTTGACCTACAAGTTCGGCGATCTGTCGGGGGTACCGGTGATACTGAAATAGATATTGTGTGCTGTCCGCGCTTGTGGTAGTATATGAACAGGAACAACCGTGTTGCAGGG